>Ga0136643_10006694_pt1 | contig 16528 bp, 14 predicted proteins | sample TergutLab28metaG_FD_96883 | JGI IMG/M metagenome (GOLD analysis project Ga0136643, IMG submission 96883) | Labiotermes labralis P1 segment gut microbial communities from Petit-Saut dam, French Guiana - Lab288 P1 (version 3) (version 3) | ecosystem: Host-associated > Arthropoda: Insects >... | reverse complement strand
TAAATAATTTTTTTTTCTTTTTTATATTTTTTCTAAGGGGGGGGGGGGCGACCCTCTCCCCCCCCCCCCCCCCCAACCATGGCGCCTCGTAACTAAGCAACGAGCAGACACAGATCAATAACATGCACCATCCAAACTTTCTGTTCAAGAGAACCGAAGAGCGATATTAAGGCTGTGCCGCTAAACAGCATACCCAGCTGATAATGTACAATTTCCTGTAGGCTAAGCGAATTTCATAGCTTAAAATTGACAGCGAGTAATACAACATTTACAGCTTTCTTTCCTTTTGGCCGTCAAAGGGCACAATTTTAGTAGATCATTAATTACTACAGTGGGTTTCCCTAACACGCCTTCTGCAACTGCAACCATCTTGTCCGTCCAGCCCCTGTGTGGCTTATAGACTTTCCTTCCTTCCATTTTTCTTCGTCTTCCTGCCTCCCGATTTCGTAGTGAGGTCCGATTATGTTATTTTTTGTTGTTTGTTTCTGTAGTTCTCATTAAATGTTCGTACTATTTCAATGCATTTCTTTACACTTTTCTTGTAATATTCCTTCTTGACCCATACATACTTAATATAGCATATTCTGTTCTTTTATAATTATGAACTTCTTCTCAAATAATCCATTTCTATAGACAGTGATTTATCCCCCCCCCCTCATAGTCCACACTTCACATCCACAACATGCAAGTGTCTCCACCGTACAGATGTTTCACTGTGTCTCTTTATCTTGATGGGGACTTGTAGACCCCACAATATTGGATTTTAAGGAAATAGTTTTCTCGCCTTCATTAATTCTACGTATTAATTAATGGCTCTAAATGAAATATAGATGTCAAATACGGTGTGATGATAAAGAATGGTAGGGCGAGAGAGATTTGAAAAGCGGCAGTGCCCAGTCTTTCCTGATACGGGACTAGGAACACTGGGAAAGCCCCCTCCCCCCCCCCTCCCCAAAGCTCATACTCGGACCTGTCTGTGGCGCTTCAATACACGTGCTGCAGCACTGAGCTAAAAGGTTTGTAAATCTGAGGCAAATATGGTGAAACTGTCTCTGTACATGACATGACGTATTGTGGAGCAGAGGTACAGTTCCACTCTTTATTAACCCCTCCACCGCATGACAGCGAGAACCTCCCGGCCTCTTGAAGCCAGAATCAAGCGCCCCAGGCATGCATTTAACACGAGCCTGAGTGAGCCTCAGAACCGGTCTGGATGATTTGGGAAACACAAAATTCTGTAGCCCCAGCCGGGAACCGAAGTATGGTTTGTCGGTTACCCAGCCTGCATCATAGCCACTATAAAGAATGATGCTATACCGGCTCCTGGCTGTGAACTTATGCGCCCTTAACTACATTAAAGGGACTTCGTATTCACTGCACTGAACGTATCCAGTAATGTTGCGGCTGTGACAAGCATCATGCCAGAGCGCTGCACTGCGGTTGGAGAAGTAGGGATTGTTTTTGATGGTTAGGTTCTCAGATGGAACACTGGGTGATCAGAGTTTCTTACGGAGTTGTAAGAAGCATTCTCAGAATTTAATTTGCTCTCAAGTGTTAATAGTTATCCACGGCCTGACAAATGAAATGCTGCTGTCAATATACGTGTCTGTTTTATTTATCTTACGCCCTTTCATTCTCAACTATATTTTATTTAAAACTACACTATTTATCAAGGCACAAAACGTAGACCTCCAGTACGGTCAAGACATTTTATAAGACGAAACTTTAAACCGTAGTATGGGACGTAAAATTTCGTAGAATCTGGAGAAATAAGGGACATATTTTTTCGAGACATGAGACTCTCACATCGGTGCTAATAAAAGTTCAAGCCTCATGAGATGTGATGACGGGTGAATTGGTAACTACTTACTGGCGGTGTGGAGGACCTTATGCCCGGAAGACGGAGTAAAAAGTTTCGTCGAAACGTCCTTAACTATTTACCATTAGATGCGGCGTCGTATCCCAGAAAAATGAGCCTTAGGTTTCCTTTGCGTATTGGACAATCCGACAGAGTATCAAGTGGCCCCACTTTAGCTGTTTAGCCTATTTTTCCTGAGTGTTGCAAGGTTCTCTACGTCCTAAACCAGGGACTACGTACGCTTCACGAATGCCAAGATAGTAGAAACCACTTCCAAATGAAATGTGACTTCTTCCTTTCCAGTTCCTAACAACATAATTTCGTTTCCGTCCTAGTATATCCTAGCGTAGAATTCATATCCATAGATGTCCACGTTGCTGGATTAATTAAAGTAAGGAAGAAGCAAAAAAACTTCCCATTTAATAGCCTTATGCTACTCAAATAAACCCCCAAACAAGAACAGATGTTTTTGCGTGTATGTTGCATAAGTCCATATCATTGTAACATCTGCTTCTTTGCTTTCACTCAGCACTGTGAATTTCAAATAACCCACCAAGTTCATACAACAGAGTCATTCTTGAAGAGTTATCAGTCGCTCCTTTTGTGGAATTCGAAGTGCCATTAGGCGTATCGTCTGTAAGAGAACCCACTACATGTCTCTAACGGCGAAAGAAAGGACCCAAGTAATCAGTTTCATGCTCTCTTTTATTAAGAATCACTTTAATGTTACGCCCCCAAATACGCATTCTTCTTCCGAAGAGTCTCGTTCACAAATAAAGTTGCATGAACCGCTCTCATATTTCTCACGCCTGTTACATGTCTCCACATTTCTATTTTCTTGGTTTGATTCCCCTAATTATAAGAACACAATTTATGAAGCTCCTCATTGTGCAGTTTTCTGCGGCCTCCTTTTCCCCGATAGGTCTCACCTACTTCTAAAGCTCTAAATACTCATGGACTGTCATCTGTGTTCTTTCCGTAGGATGAAGGAAAAAATTCTTACAAGCGTTCAAATGTGTTCGGACTTGTCACTTTGTCTACGAATGACAATATCGTTCCTCAGGAGAAATGAACTTGTTCGTGGGGACTTCACATCCATGTCTTATGCATTTCGCAGATACTCCGTTCACACAATTGAGAACAATGAATCCTCTGCATTTTTTCCTCTACTGGGTTTCTCCCCAATATTGCGCCAGGTTTGTAGCCAGAAAAGAGTGGCGAAGAATTCTGAAAATAACCCCAAATTAAGCACTGTTTCTGGGGAGTTATCTTTCCTCGCTCACGAGCAGCGTACAGGTTTATCTTATTGCATACTATAGAGTTTTAGCCTATCACATACTACACATTTCTAACTTATCACGTACTACACAGTTCTAACTTATCACATACTACACAGTTCTAGCTTATCACATACTACACAGTTCTAGCTTATCACATACTACACAGTTCTAAATTATCACATACTACACAGTTCTAGCTTATCACATACTACATATTTCTAAATTATCACATACTACACAGTTCTAGCTTATCACATACTACACAGTTCTAGCTTATCACATACTGCAACTAATTTTTTTCTCGTTTTTGTAATTCTATTGGCACTTCGTTACAGAATATTGCTAAAAATAAGTTGCACGTTAATCCAGAAGGGAACTAGAACCTATTTGAAGACATAATGCCATGGCTATTCAATATGTGTGACGTAATTATTATTAAATTTCCTGCGTGCCAAATAATTCTTCCCCCTATCTGTGAAAACACTAGTATTTCAGTTACACGTGTTTTGTCTCCGCATATGTGCCACTTGGTTTCTTTATTTGTTCCAGAAGGATAATTGAAGGTTTACCTGAATTGCGGACGCTACTACGCATCTACATGTCATGCAGCACATTATTGCCCATCTGTTTCTTGCTTCAACAATAAAGCTACTGTTATCTCAACCAATCGGCCGTCTGCTCTGTTTCATACACTCGTACTTCAGAATCTGAAGTGCATGTCGGAATTGTATTTGCCTCGGAATAGGACACTTTCAATAAAACGTATCGGTGGCCTGAATAAATATTTAAGCTTATTCTATTTCAATAAAACTTACGCCAAATGGAAAGTGATGCAAGGACAATTATATAGTACAAAAAGGGAACAAAGGAGGTCGTATGTGGTAACTTCTAACATTAGTATGCCGTCTTCCCAAAGTCATATTTAAAGGGATGGGGAGGAGTTGCAATTTTAAGCCCTTCTTGAAATATCCAGGGAGACATAAAATTGTTGGGGGGGGGGGGAGGAGACGACAATTTTGTGTTAAAAGGTTGGCATTTGTACCGAAAACAATGTTTATGTTTTGTTCTCAGCTGTTGTGGTTTGTTCCTCCAAGTATTGTTCATGACCAACCTGGCCTCTGACCACTCTCAATAGATAAAAAAAAGAACAAAATTAGGTTCTTGGCAGGGTACTAGCTCTATTTTATATAATTGTTTAGAAGTTTCCAGAAAGGTATTAAATCATCTTAAAATCAAACTCATCAATCTAGGAAGTGTGTCATCCCCGTTGTGTGTGTGAAACTAGGAGAAGGTATGTAGTCAAACACAACTTAATCACTGAGGTGTAATTTAATGAATGTGATGGAAAACAACCATCACATTCATTAAATTACACCTCAGTGATTAAGTTGTGTTTGACTACATACCTTCTCCTAAACTCATCAATGCTACAAATCGTCCCTGCTTTTAAGATTTCGAGAAAGCGTTTACATGCTTTGAAGCCCCGTATTCGTATTGCGTTGGTATGTTGTGAGGCCGCAGGTAATTCTGAGTATCACAGTCCGTAATTCTGCAATTAATACGGAATATGGTCCTTCCAGTACCGTAACTTATTCCTAACGTGCAGAAAAAAAAAATAAGTCGAATATGATGAACGTGTACTTACCCATTGGATTCTGCGGAACAGTCGTAATACCAGACCCCTGAAGAGGGACTATGGTAACTATGACGTCCATATCGTGTGTGGCGTCTCACTTAGCGCCTACTTGACAACGTCACCATAGCGTCTGCGCGAGGGAACGACATGCAACCCTAAAATTGGGCGAATCGATAAGTAAATGAATAATTCCCCTCGCTAAAGATTCACAAGTATGCATGTAAATGTTGCATGTTATGGGTTTTGCGTTTCGTTTTTACGTGTCGTGCAGCAATATAATGAATTGCACTCCAGACACGATTTCTTGCAATACCTTCCCGATCCTGGCGGTTCATCCTGGCACGAGTAGGATAAGTAGGCCTGTGACGTCATCACACGATCGAGTTACAAACTTGTCGCCTTGTAACCATAACAAATGACGCTGAATCCTGCATAATTACGATATTTTGAAGTCAATAAAAGTGACACAAACATACAGATCTGCACACTAATATCTAGGACGCATGTAAAGTATAACTTAAGGCTGTCCCTGTGCTTATCGCTCTAAACGAATTCTTAACCCTGACACTGGACTAAGACGAATGGTCAGCTTCACGCTTCAGCAGCTTTACCCTCTTGTCTGTATCCTACCCAGCCTTAAATTAAGAATGGGGTTTCATGTCTCTTCCTTTGTTCACTTAATGATATTGCTTCAGCTACATTGCTCATTTACAGTCCCGTCGAAAGATGAAAGTGAACGATAAAGTTGAGGGAAGCGGTCGTAGCCTATTTAAGATAATGTACTTTGGTCAGAGTAAATTCACAAGACATTTTAGTCAGAGTAGTCAGTCTCCTGGCCTAGAATGGAGCCCCTAGTGAAAAAGTCTTTCAATTTTCTTAAGCGCCTCGGTTTGCTTTCGTACACATTTTAATTCGTAAATGGTAAACAGAAAAATGTTAAAATATACTTTAATATTGTTTCTTTCGATATATTATTCTCGCAACCATCATTGTCAATTTACTATACTTGGAGCATATTGTCATTTCTGAAGACAGTGACCTCCGAAGTGTTTGATCCTCAGGGAATTATGAACACAATTGTTACCTGGGGATATGGCGCTCTATTGTCAGGTAGAAATTCGACAGAGTTACGGTGAAACTTGTTGCCGCAGTTTCGGGAAAGTCGTCTTGTTAAAAGGACTATTTCTTCAGCAATACATTTGTGTAACAGGCGGGATACCAACTTGTGATTCAATTAGTCGAACCATTCAAGAACGTCTTAAGTTAGTGTGTTCGGAACCTTGATCTCAGTTGCAGTCTGTAAATGGCAAACCGTAAGGCAGTCCTTGTGTATAATTAAGAGTCATGCCATGAAAGAATGCGGTTGTGGAGTTATACCTCCAATAATTTTCAACAATGGCACTAGATGGAGGTGAGTGGTCAGCCTCACGCCCCGGATGCTTTTACCCCAAAGACGGAGCCCCAACTACCCACTGAGTAGTTGAATGTGGATTGAATGGACCGTAGAGCATTGCTGGACGCCTTCAAGTAGAGGGAGTTACACTGCCCCCCTAGCCGGAGTCACTGGCCTGGTCCAGAATAGAGCAAGAAGTAGTGTCGTTACAAAGATTGATAAAAAGCAAAGAATCTACAGTAAGTGACGGTACCTGGAGAAACGTGTTTAAAGATTTAAACATTATTAGCCTGAATATACAAAATAATTTCTAGCGGCAGTTAGCCCAAGTTGTGTTCATGTGCCACAAAAAGAAATGTTCCATGCCGCAGAAACGGATTCAAGAGTAGAACTGACCAAAGCAATTTATAGAATCAATAAACTATCTATCGTCGAAAAGGAAACACCAATATTGTCATTTAAGTAACTATCCGGTTACTGGCTAATAAACAGCGATTCTGAATGGCTGGCGGTTACGGTGCCTTTCGTTTAAGTGTAATGTGTAAAGTGATGTCGGTACATTAGAGAGTAAGCTGTTGTAATTGATCGCAAATGTTCATTGTGGATTATTTTTACATTCTTTCTTTCTGTCTTGTCTGACCTGTTTCACCTACTCACTGTAGGTGTGAAGGATTATTGTTGCATATGATCAATCTCGAGTACACAAACACTCGGTAGGACCCTTCTGGACAAGGGTTGGCCCGTCGCAGAGATCTCTACCTGACAAAACACGCCATGAATTTCATTGGTTTAAGTGATCCGAATTCCTGGAGCTGGTTAAGTATGTACCATGTAGCGGTGAAGCAGTCGCTGGTTGCATTTCACTGGCAACTACGCGTATTGCACAACTGGAAAAATTCTTTTGAATTGTGTTCTCTGCTAAACTAATCGTCAAAATTTCAGACACCTTTCTTTCTTTCTTTTATAGTCGTTAAATAAAGTAAATAATTTATTAGCTTAATAAATCATTTTTGTTAGAGTCAGGTAGAAAACGTTTCAGTTATTTTTATCGCAACCAGCTGTAATTCGTATCAATTAATAAAACTCCCCCTGCCCCGACTGACTGCGTTATCTTGCCTAGGCTTCAGAGCAATAACATACTACCGAAAATACTTTCGGATGTGGTACTATTGTTCGTAGGTTTAGCCGCTTGTGGCGAGAGAACACTACGAATTAACGTGTCACGTCATCCGTGGTGATGTGCTCACCACAAACTGACCAGCTGTGGGCGATGACTAAACAGGTGTTTGGAATGGGACGACTGCGAGTTCCGTAGCGACATGACTGTGATGAAGGGGAGATGTAACGCTTCAGGCCATGGTTGCCCAGAGCGTAGTCTAACATGTCTTCTCGACATAAATTTGCCCATTCAGTGAGAGTTGCGGAGCCGAACTGATGCAACAGCATAGCGTGAGCATGAACGCGGCGAACGATGTATGTGAGGAACGAAACCGCCATGAACTTGAGGTTACTCTGCCGCAACCGTGCCTGATTGACGTGGCAGCAGAGCATGGGGAAGCAGACGTAATCCTCTGACACCGCCATCGGTAACCTTCCTTACGATTAATGTCGACGCACTAGAACATTTGCGACCCGCACTTACAGCACACCATACTGCTTGGAATTAGGCCCACATCCTTAGAAAAAAAAAACTGGACGCCGACTTTGGGGTCGCTGAACAGGAATGCGATAACTTATTAGCAACTCCGTTGGCGGCCAGCGTCGCGCACCCGAACATCATGGAAGGAACGTACGGCTTTGAATTAAGGCGCCATTGATACGTTTGTATTCCAGAAGTAACACGAATATCCATATAGAAGTGTAGAACGCGAATAAATATTCCAGTCACAAAATTAACACAGCACTTACAGCATGAACGAAAGCAATACTGGCGACCTTTACAAAGATGACGAAATGTAGCGCGAAGCCCGGAGGGGAAGGAGGAAACGGTATGAATATTTCGAAGTTTGTCCGTCTTGTTAGAGGAATAGCAGGGAATACAGGAAGGGTGAATTGGAAAGGTAATGCAGCGCCAAATACGTTAGAGGGAAATTAGTGAAAAAGACATCGTATGAATCGCTAGGAATAACCCGAACGACTAACTTAATTCAGTATGGACAATGTCTGAAAGAATCAATAAAGTAACACGATAAACAGAGCGAACGACTAGCCTTAGACTGAATAGTAATGTACAGTGTCAGGAATGGAGGGAATGGGGAGCGCGAGGTATATTCCCAGTGACTAACCGTCATATCTCTCTTGTCATGTGCATTGAGTCATGTGCTATAGTTGTAATGGTTGGAGGGGGAGACAATTGTTTGATGGGTGTGTCGGAGGTGCAGGAAGAGAAACAGCAGCGCCGCACTGCAGGAGAAGGAGGAACAGGAGCGCCAAATGTGGCAGACCTGCGCTAATATCGTCGCGGGATATGAGCGTCACATACGACAGAAGCGAAGAACTAACGTACCAAACTTATTGGTGAGCCTATACCTCCTACCATAGATCATCAACGCTGTGATACCAATCCATTCTTCTGACCACGGACGTGAGCTACTGGCTGTGCATGCCCCCGTGTAATTGTGCAGCTAGCTCTTATCCGTGCTGCGACGAAGTGCTGTGTAAGCGTTCGGACATCCCTGAGCCATGCACAGATCATCTGATCTATGAGTGTTGTGTTGTAGTACTATTAGTCGTAGAATAATGTCGAGACATCGGCATGGCTGCGATGGAGATCATAATCACGATGAAACGCCCGAAATGGGTTTAGAGTATAGTTTGTATTCAAAAATCAGACTTGAAGATGTGGAGTGCTTGAACGAGAAACGTGAGGGTTCCGGGAAAGATGTATTTAAAGCATGGGAAAATAGATTGGATTTTGAAAAGGTTAGGTTCAGTATCTCATTATTTATGAATATTATTTCGCCCTCGTGGCTGTAACTTTTTTAGTAGAATACATAAGAGATTAAATAAGCCACGTAAAAATGTGTTCATACTTTTTCTTTTGAAGGTTTGGAAACGTTGTAAATGCAGGATAACTTGAAAGCACACAATATGAAGTATTTAAATCGTCTGGGGGTTTCACTGTCTCTACCAAAACACTTGTTTCTCTGTACTGGTCTAAGGTACAGTGAGGTGACTGGATCGTGTACCAGTTTGCTGTACACGCCATGTGGGATTCTGTGTACCTAACATTGTGTATTAGTAGTATTTCGTTTGGAAACTTTCAGTTATGCTCTGATGGTATTATTTTTATAACACTTTTAATTACTCGTTTTGTAGTGTCGGGTCATCGTGTGTCGGGAGGGCAGTGGGGTATATACGGTGCTATCATGACGGGAGCCGAAGCCGGTCCAGAAGGGGCCCGGGGCCGACTGGGCTACATATGTTTTTGTATTTCTCGGTAGTATCATTATTTGTCGACTGTATATATGAACCTTTTCAGATCAAAGCAAAGGCACTGTATGAGTGAGAGTCTTGCCAATTGAGCATAAAGTTTGCTAACTGGTCTGTGGGGGGAGGGAGGGGGGGGCGAAACAATTTTTCATTGGGGCCCACATATATACCCACACCCGCTGTCGGCGGCCGTGGGTATATATGTGGTACACATCTAAACTGTAGTTTATAACAATGAATTTTGTACTGTCCCATTTGCTTTGAGCCAAGTTACAGCTGTACAGCTTACAACCTGTGTGATGGAAGTGCAGCTCAAGGATCAGTACTAGGTCCATTACTTTTTCTACTTTGTATTAATGACTTAACCCCAAATAACAAATGAAAATTCTACAATTGTATTATTTGCAGATGAAAGTAGTATGATCATTATTAGCCCTAATCCTTCAAATTTTGAAAAAAGTGTTAATAAAATTATTCAGGATATAAATGATTGGTTTCATACTAACTTATTATCATTAAACCTGGATAAGACACATTTCATAGTTTGTGACTAAGAACAGTTCTTCAACTCTTTTTAATATTACGTGTGAAAATAAGAACATATGTAATGTTTACAGCACAAAATTTCTTGGGCTGATGTTAGATAACAAACTTTCCTGAAAAAATCATATAGATACCATTTTACCTAAATTAAGTTCAGCTAGCTTTGCATTGAGAGTAGTTAAACCATTCTTGTCCCAGGATTCACTGAAAATGGTATATTATTCGTATTTTCATTCTGTAATGACTTACCAATTAATATTCTGGGAGAGTTCCCATCATAGTAATATTATTTTCAGACTACAGAAAAGAATTATTAGAATCACTGTAGGGAAAAGAGGTAGAGATTCTTGTAGAGAACATTTCAAGAAGTTAAGAATACTACCATTACAATCTCAATATATATTATCACTTTTGCTTTTTGTGATCAATAATGGGACTTATTTTAAGGTGAACTCTGAGATATGCAACATCAATACTAGGAATAAATCGAATCAACATCTCCCAATATTCAACTTATCAGTGTATCAGAGGGGAACATATTATACTGGTATTAAGGTTTTCAATTGTCTGCCTTCTCAAATAAAGGACCTGTCCCATAATAGAAATCAGTTTAAACGTGCCTTGAAAAATTTCTTGTATTTTAATTCATTTTACACCTTGGATGAATATTTTAGCTATAATAAGATTTAAAACATTTAGTATTGTATAGCTATTTATTTATGTTTTTAAGCTTCATCTTGATAATTGTTGACCTATTAATTAATTCTAAACAGGGACACATTATAAAATTATATAACTGAAATGTATGTTAGAATTAGTAAATATTTGTCAATTTTTTGACTGCCACTGGTTTTACAGTGACTGTATTGTATTTAATCGTACTCTAGGCTGATTGTATCTATTACAATGTATTGTAATGCATATTGATGGAGTTAAATGGAATTGACATGTTCTGTGTCCTGTGGGCCACAGCCCCCTTCTAGATCGGCCGTACAAAAATAAATTGAATTGAAAAAAAAGTTACAAAGGCTAGGTTAGTTTAATTTTGTATTTGATGTTTTGAATATGTTGATATTCATGACAAAAGTTTAAACCAATTAATTATATGTTTTCTTATTTGTAGCTGCTGAAGGAGAGTGTACTTTAAATGTGCATTTGATATGTTTAAGACAGTTTTAAACCAATTAGTGACATGTTTTCTTCTTTTGTGTGTGCATATGTGCATGGTGATACTGTTTTGAATATTGCTCATTATTCTTGCCTTATTATTCCACATACTAGACAAAGGTTCTCCCCCCCATTCCTTATGCCTTGATGAGGTGGGGTGGCTTGCCTTTTCCAATGACTGTAAGAGCTATACCAGTGGCAGCATAGCTACTGGCAGGGTCTTCCTTGCCAGGCAGGTTGAAGCAGAGGAACCAGAGTAACTGAAGTGTTATGTGATGGGCCAGCAACGAATTAAAAAAAAAACAAAAAAACTGAAATTGCTGAATGAGGAAAATTTTAAAGATCTGTTGAGCAGGCTGAAACTCACAAAGAGTTGTAGCTCCACAAGAAGAAGAAAGTAAAGGTTACAAATTTTGCTTTTCCAGAGTTCTCTTCAATGTGACTTAAATAAGTATATTACTGTGGAGCAGTGTATGACAGAAAGACTTACTAATGGAATTTAATTTTCTTTTTTGCAGTATGTGGAAAGTGATGTTGATGAGGAACTGATTTTTAACATACCGTAAGTTTAAGATTCACTTTGACTCTCCCCTCCCACTTCTGCAGTTGCTCAAAATATGTTCATGTGATAAATAAATGCCAGTTAGATGAGGTTTCATTGTTGCAATGGGGGGAAAGAAAACTAGTAATAGTACCTGCTTTGTTGATAAAGTTGTTGTCCATCTTTTACTCCAGCAGAAAAATGATGACAGGCCTTGTAGTTTACTCATTTGATAAAAATCTGTTGTTTTATGTGTTGCATATTGCAGAGATTATCTGTACCATTTTTTGACCCAGGTTGCTCAATAAATGTGGATATTATGGTTAGAACATGAAAGAACAAATCCTGGGTCCCAGTCACCCAGTAACTAAATTTTGTACAATGGCATCTGATGTTTCTTGGTGCTTAGAATGGCACTTGCCTCATGCCATTCTTGTGGCTTGTAGAATTCTGAGTTGGCTGCAAGATTTTTGGAAAGTCTGTGCTGTCCTACTGTAGAAATTCATTTATGCTCGGAACAAAGTTATGACTGTAATTGCCTCAATTTTTGTTACACACATGCTTTTGTGAAAGTATTTTTTATAGATGTATACAACATTTCATGAAAATTTGACACTTTAGTTGCAGATACTTTGTCATGGACAAATAGACATGGTCACCATATAAGTGATTATTCTGTTATTCTGTGAAGAAAAACTGAAAACCAACTTATCCATTTAGCACGTTACTTGAATTTCCATCAAGTCTAGTTCACTGGTTCTGACAGTAAATATTAATTTTCTGACTTTCAAATTGAGAGGCAGAATGTTGGAATAGAATATGAGGAAGCAAACTAGACTAAATTGATGGTTGGTTATTTAAAACTGGTATTTTATTGTTAGAACATTTGAACCTTAGGGTGTAACTTTATTAGAGTGTTTGTTAGCTACCAGGCTGAACATTTTATACTAAGGAATCCATTTACTAAACTAAACTAAACTCCGTGGCCTTAGTCCGCACGCGAACTATACCGACAGAGCGGCCGCCGCCAGTCAGCGAAGTTAGTGCCAACTTTTGCGGATAGAGGGGTGTCGCGTGGTCAGCGCAACGGGTCCCCACAGCCGTTAATCTCTGTTTTCTAGACCTGGAGCTGCTACTTTTTTCATTCAAGTAGCTCCTCAATTGACCTCACGAGGCTGAGTGGACCCCGTTAGGAATCCATTTACTAGCCTCCATATGTGCCTGTTCATATAACTGGGTGTCTCCTCTTAGATGTTGGTGTTTTGTTCTTGAAAGATCCGGATACAGGGAAGATTTACATTTTATTTTATGACACGTATTTTACCACAGGGTTTTGCCTACTGTCTTGTAAGTTTCCTCACCCTGATAAACCTCCGAAACGAAATACATCTGTGGTTAATGCCCCTTTGTTTCTGATGTTTTCAGATTCACAGGCAATGTAAAGTTGAAAGGTGTTGTTGTCATTGGTGGAGAAATGGATTCACATCCATCAAAAATGAAGTTGTAAGTGTCTGATTCTAGTGGCCACACAGTGTTTGACAACCACATTCATAAGCCATTTGTGCACTGGGATCATAGGTTGAAATTCTGGCATATCCTGTACAGCCTGCAAAGTAAATGACAGTCATCAATGTGATAGTAAGAGCCTGAAGGTTCCATCAGACTCACTTGTTAGGGTAGGTGATGCTAGGAGAACTTCACAGTTTTCTATTACATTTTAATGTATCAATACAACTTAATATTGTATGTTTTAAAATCATTCTTATTTTCTATTCCTTTGTGCGTTCTCATAGTACTCTTCAGTTGTAAACTCATCTATGATAAACACTTGAAGATGTAAGAAAAACAGATGGAACATGATCAAGTGAAAAGTTAGTGAAGCAGCATTTTAGAATAATAAGTTATCTTTAATGGTAACGTAAATCCATTGGATGTGGGGGACTGTCTTTTGTGAAGCAGAACATAATGCACCATAGATTTATTCCTGGGAGCTATGCAGTCACCAGGGTGGTTAAGGGAGTACAGCTGCCTAGAATGTAGCTAGTGACATGTTCTTTGAGACTAATGATATGTACCTGTGTGCGCACCACTTAAGGGTGAAGAGATTAAACAATTCATACTCATGTACAGATCACAGCTCATGAAAAGATCCCTGCTGGGAGGTGGGCATAACTGGTGGGATACAGGGGACAGCTGGCTATAGAGGGGACTACTGGACTGCCATTGGTACAAGTGACAAGCTGTTCCACTGCATACAGACCAAAAACGTTGGATGTTTTGAGTGGTGAGTGCATGAGGGAACTGTATACATTCAGTAGTCGAGGAATGAAAGCTTTCAGGATGGATATTTGCTGTGAAATCTTGCACATGCACATCCATCACGTTTCTGGCAGGGATCTTCTCCTGAGCTGCAGTCAGTAAGTAGGACTAAAGACAGACTGTAATAAGTGTGATGTATACATCTTTTCTGAAGCTAGATTGCATCAGATCATTTTATTACTATTTTATTTATTTTAAGTTTTATTGAAAGGTTTAATGTAAAATATTAATAGAATGCTCTACAGATTTGGTAGAGTGACAACCATATGATACAATCCACTGTATGACACTCATATACATTGCAGGCTAGTAGTAGTCTGTGTGTGAAATGAATTTCATGTACAGCATCCTGAAACATATACATACAAAAAGACTAGATGCTTGTGTATGACAGTGTGGTGGCACATTGATCATTGTTCATGTAGCAGCAGCTCATCATACTTGAGTACACACTGTAATACTTTTCCCACCCATCATACTCTCCTGATCTTACTGCAGGCAGTTTTTACCTCTTTCCGCAGATGGAGGACTGACTGAAAAGCTGCCACTTCCAGGAAAACTGACGTGGCTTTAAGCACTATTGCAGGAGGTTGCACATTCTGGTTCCCAGAAATGTCAGATGGGAGGAGTGTTGACTTTTTCACCTGAATACACACTTGCAAAGAGTCTTATTAAATAAAGAGGACATACTACCAAGATTGTGTGACACTAGTTCCATAAATGTCAGTGGTTAGAATTATTGAAAATCTCTAATATGCCCTTGTGTATTGTGAGTCTTTGCTGGATTGACCAGAAAGTGGAGCCAATTTTATTCTAGTTGCAGGTTATTCAAATGTTTCTGTGTTCTGTTGTCATTTGGAATTGGTGTTTGATAAAATTACTTTAACTTTTTTAAGTCTTATCGTATCGTTTTCTGGTCAACAAATTTACAGGTATAAGAATCGACCACACATGACATTTGATGATGTTGCTGCACCAGCAGAACAGGAGTTTGACCTTCATCCCGATAATACAGGAACTTTGGAATATTCCACAAAGTTAGTATTGTCGTGTATGTTTAGCTACAAACGTAACTCAGAAGGTAATAAATATTAAGGGAATTAACACAAATAAGTGAAGTGGATAATGTTTGTCAGAACTTTGAAGTGTTCATGGTTTTTTAAAAATAATTTCAATGCATGAGTTTCAGAGTTGCCTTCAGTGGTGTCTTATTTTGAAAGACAGTTTCCTTCAAAGCAGAGGGATTTCTAATCTAATGACTTTACTGTTCTTTTAAGTATTTGTTTGATAATAGCCATTCTAATTGCATTTGCTTAGTTATGTATAAATGTTTTGCAGGGTAGTGAAGTTTTCTTCAGTCCATCATCTAACAATGTATTTTCCAAGAAATTTTGGCAGTGAGACAACCAAAGTGTATTATATTGGCTTAAGAGGAGAATTTTCTGAAGCCCACCGTCATGGTGTTACGATCTGTACCTATGAAGCTAGACCTATGATTTCTGACCACAAGACAGATGCCTTTGATTCTGTGAGTCATGAGATCCATTGATACATGTATTATTGTGATGCTTTTGCAAGCAGAAGGAGTATGTGTGTTTACAGTAAAAGCACATTTTCAATATCTGCCTTTTATTGTTGTCTGTTTACAGTTTGGTGGTATGTTTAAAGGTACATAGATTTTTGAGTTTGTTAACATGTTCCCATATATCCTGTCATGTTAGGTCCACTGATAATTTGTCCGACATCGAGAGAAATGACAAATCATGATGTAAAAATGAGTTAATAAGTACTTCAGTTCCTACACTACAATAGACAGAAATGTGTAAAAACACCTTGTTGCATTCTTCACTAATTGCTAGTGCAGATGCCATGGCAGTGTAGTTATGGAGGAGTAGAGTCAGAGCTAGGATCTGCTCTTGCAGTAGGCCCTTGGCCTTTGTCTTTCAGCAACACTGGGCATAAGAAGTAGGACATTACTGTCTGTTACACAAGAACACAGTAGATCAATCTAATCAACTCTCAGAAACACATAAGTCAATTCAGTTTTGCCCAAGATAGAGTATCCAAGTCCATAGAGCTAGAGATCATATTGTGCCTCTTCAGTGCCTCACTTTTGTCAAGCAGGTGGTAACATTGTGTCATAGACAGAGAATGGTTGTGTTGAAGAATGATAGGCAGAATGACTGTGGGATAATTAGTAGGACATATTGAGACAAGAACAGTAAGTTACTGTAGTTGTTATGCGTATTGGACCGTGCATCATCTTGATATTTGAATAAAGGTTGACCAACTAGATGACACTTGCTTTATTATATATTGCTCAACATGTTTCAGACGTTAATACGTCCATCTTCAGGAG
>Ga0136643_10006692_pt1 | contig 16529 bp, 8 predicted proteins | sample TergutLab28metaG_FD_96883 | JGI IMG/M metagenome (GOLD analysis project Ga0136643, IMG submission 96883) | Labiotermes labralis P1 segment gut microbial communities from Petit-Saut dam, French Guiana - Lab288 P1 (version 3) (version 3) | ecosystem: Host-associated > Arthropoda: Insects >... | reverse complement strand
GCTGAGGGCACTGGTTTTCTAAATCCAACATTCATAATTGCTTTTATTTTTTTAGGTGTTTTATTTATGTTGCTGTTACTTGCTAAGGTTATGTAGTATAAGTGATATGTGAATGAATGGGTATGGGTAGTTGGTGGAATGATGCTGATAAGGGAATAAACCTGTCCCAATGCTACTTTGACCAACACAGTTCGTACATGGACTGGCCTGGGATCAAACCTGGGCCTCCACAGGGACAGGTCAGCGACTAACCGCTTGAACCCTGGCATAGTTCATAATTGTTTGTAATATTGCCATTCTTCTTTTACATTTTGTAGGAGTAATATCACTACACTGAATTCCAAGCTGTAGAACAATCTTCAAAAAGTAGATATGGAATAAATAGGCACCCTAAAAATGTAACTTCTTGTAAGAATTATTTTAGATAGGTGTATAGAGTCTTGTTGCTTTGAGTTTTGTGGCTTGAGATCAACCAGAATGCTGGCTTGGTTAATGCCAAGTTTCTATGTGCATTTTTGGTGTGAATTGCCTGAATGCTATCCAGATTGTTGATGTGATTTTCCAGCCATTTTGTTATGTGCAGCTGTGACCACTGGGCAATGACAGTTATTTGATTACATTTAAGAGTTGTAAACTCTTGCCGGGAGGAAAATGGTGGTGAGTTTTCAGTGTGTTTTGTTGTAATAATTTTATTTAAGTTATTTAAGAAGCATCAGCAATAGTCCTTATATTGGCAAATTTTGATGTTTCTGTTATTTTTGTTATAAATTTTTTATGTGACTATATATGGAGTGAAAATTTATGTTTTACATGCTGTAATGATTTGTCAGAAATATGGAAGGGAAGACTTTTTAAAATAATTTATACTCTGATGGGTGTGGGTACTTTTTTGTGGAATGCAGAATGACATGCTTTGTGTAGTATTTTTATTACATGATTTGTGGCAGTTCATTTGATAATTTATTTGCTAGTTTTATATGAAATGTGATAAAAGCATGTTTTTAATTAATTAAGGATACTCTTAGCTTCTCCTCCGTCACGTTGACTTGGTAGGATGAAGTGGGACACTTGAAAGGAATGAGTTATGGATAGTAAATTCTGTGTAAGAGAGAGTGATTTTTATTGTCAGTTGTTCGCTGTGAACATCATTGCGTTTGAAATGTAGTTTTATTTGCTGTTATGACTTCCTGAAATATGGATTTGGGCACATAAAATGTATGTCATATGCAATTAATCTGATGGTTGCAGCATATATATATATATATATATATTTAAAGAAGCAGAACAATAAATGTAGCTGTAAAATATGATAACTGCTTGTTGCAATGCTTGGAAATTTTGAGCTTGTCCACTACCACCACCAACATATTTGTATGATAAATACACGATGTTATTTTCGCAGAATTTGTAGTGCACTTAGTTGTAACATATTTTTCAAAACAGCACTACAGGAGTTGACTTAAAATGAATAATCAGTGTATGGGCATATTTGTGCTACATCACATGAAGGAAGGGCTGTTCCTGCTTTTGTATGCTCATGGCAGAAACATAATGATTCAGGATGTGCCACAATTTTTTTTTAAAATTTTTAGTGAAAATGGCTTCCTTCAGCACCTGAGTAATTTCTGGACAAACTTTATATTATATTGTGAACCACCTAAATGGATTTAATGATCATATGTTGTGCTAGCAACAGCTGTTGTGGCTTTGCGTTATCTGTAAGTATTGTTCAGAATGTCCCAGTGTGATATGTAGAACTTGTATTCCTTTCGTTGTTCCTAATGACATGCCATTGGAATGAACTGCAATACGTATTCATTTACGGCAGTCAGATTGTGGAATGAAATTGTACAGACTGTGTTTTCATTTAGCTACACAGAGAAAGTAATTTTTTTGATACAGAGGGCTTTATTTTACAGCATTTTAATGATGTTCCTGATCTTTTGAGAGAAAGACAAACATGGCATTAGTGTCTGAATTCTTCTGTTTACTTGTTGGATGAGTAAGTATACTGTTAACCATTTTCAGAGTTGCATTTCTTTCCTTCCAAAAGCCTCTATGTATGTTGTTTGTGCACACTTCTTTATGGTGGCTTTATTGCCTTCCCTATGTAAAAAGAGGATTATTTTATTGCAGGGTTTTGCACAGACTGTATTTGCAGTACATAATGGTAGTATTTCATAAAACTCTGGAATTGTGTAGTTTGGAAAGTTATTTCCAAAACTGGTAAATAAACAAAGCATTGCTTAATATGTACTTTTACATGTTGATTCACAAAAGGATTATACCTTTAGCAGTTCCCATACTTGGGTAGCGCAACAGTGTTCCCCTGTGATTTAATTGTCTAAGCTGCTATAAGTTAAGGATAATGTAGGTCGAACACAACTCGTTTATTAGCTGGGTGTTAATGGAACAACATGTTTCAGCCTACTCAGAGGCCATCATCAGGTTTAAAGTGTTGGCTCTAAGAGACAAATAATAATGTGAGTAGCATATGTTGAGATCTCATCATCATGCTTTACAAAGTATATATGAGAAAAGACTGTGTGTAGGAGGGTGCTGAAATGTGGTGACTGGAGTCACCTAAACAGATAAGGCAGATAAATAATTTTTACAGATCATAATCATTTACTGGTGGTGGTTAATAGTGTTCGCCCTAAAACGTGAGTCTGATCTGAATAAAGCAACTCGGAAGACTTTCTGTATTTCAAGCGGAAGTTGCAGAATATGGCTGTTGTGTTCTTTACTGACGGATTGTCATCCAAGAAGGTTGGTCAGCAGAGCTGTGTGCATATGTTTGGTTTCTTAAAACTGGAAATTGGAACGCGTATGGCAAACTGAACTGGGCCACACATGCACAGTGGAAGCCAGAAACATAAATAAAATTTCAATACCTGGGGCTTATGCTTTTTAGTGGGAACCCTCATGTTGATGAACTATGAAGCTTGCAATGTGAGGCATGATGAAATACATTTTCATGGGTTAGAACCAGACCAAATTTGTGTTTAAGCTTCATTGAAATTTCATGGAAAAAGTGTCACACCTAGCACAGGCAGGTACTGATGACTTGAATTATCAGTTGTTCAGGGTCGGTTGTGGTAAGTCTGACACTGTGTTAATATATACATAGTTAAATATGAAGATTGCATAGTTATTAATAAAAAGTCCAAATAACCTGGTGCTAACAGTCATGAAATTTGCTTAATATTCAACAAATAAATTAGACTCTACTTGATATGCTGTCAAGCTCAGTTAAGGGATCTGCACAATACAAAGGTAGATTTTTTAATTAAGTATCAACAAATATTAAGAAATTAGTAAGCACTTAGTTCTGTAATGTCAGTAACATCATCTGATACCCCACTGAATTTACCTCATTCATGTGCAATACTCGTGCCATGTCAAAGCATCTTCATCCAAAACACTTCTGCACAGTTTTTCTGAATTTATCTTGCTTCATTTGTCAGCAACCATCAAGAGGTGATAAGGGTGATAGTGTGATGATCTTGCTTGTCCACCATAGAGAGAAAATCCCATCATGACATCTTGAAACTTTTGTATTATGTTGATTAGGATGGTCATTGAATCCCTGAGAAACAATAAGAGAACCGTTTCCAGACTGCCACAAATATTATTGCACCCATGGAGGGGGGAATGTTCTGGGCCTCAGTCCTCCCCCTCTCGCGCCCCAATGCGAAATTTAAAAAACGCATTTTTTTATAGACAATGATATCAAAGGTTTTGCATGATTTATGTTTGGCTTAAATCAGCCACTGAAATTGACTGATGACTACTGAAAAACATAATACACATGCAGATTTCTATTTTATTTTTTCACTTTTAATAAAACCCTGTAACCCAACTAGAAGTCGGCTTGGAGCTTTTGGGATGACAAGCATAGCATGGTTTTTAAAATCAAACTATATATAGTCTCAGGGTCAGCTCCCCCCGAGAAAAACTGTGTGTGCGCCTATGGCCACAATTGATATGGTTGTATCTTTTATCTGCGTTCCGACGTCAATTACCGCATTTCCATCGCCCTATTTTGTACAATTAAACTCCCAAATTTCAATGTTCATAACTTCATATCTGCAACCACAGATCATAGATGGATGGTGACTGGTGAAACACTGGAAATGAGAAAAATTAGAACGGTAAGCGTAAAAGTGTTATGTGCCCGCCATCGCTCCACTCATTCTTAAAGGAGGCACTAGATGGAGTTCACTGTGTCCCATCTGAGAAGACTTTAATATTCAGCAACACCACTAATTTATGTGCCCGCTCTGAAAGCATGTAGGGGGAGTTAGACCCAGGAGTAGATGGAGTCCACCGTGTCCCATCCCAGAAAATTTGAATATTAGCAAGACCGCTGTTTGAACCTCAAGTCTTGTATTAATTAAAGTTTGTTCTTTAATAGTTGTCACACGTGGTAGGGGCATGGTAGTTGAAATTTTTATTACTCCGGTTCGGCAGGTACAATGCATGGCTGTTCTCTGACATTAATTTTATGAGAGTCGTACATGCTATTTGATGCCTACCTCCTTACAGTTTTACACACATGCTACTCTCTTAGCACGCTGTTATTGACTGTCAATAACGCAGACCTGGAGTCGAGTGGTTGGGATTTTGAAATGACGTAACATATAATTCATAAGCCCCATGCTCACTGTGTGATATCCATTTGTATGATTTTATGAATCAGTTACATGAAAGGAAGTTGGCGCAGACTCGTTTCGTTCGTCTGTAATCCACTTTTATTTTTCTTCCCCTGTGCTCAACCGGGGTGCTGGGAAGTGATAAAGACTGTAAACAATGAGTGACGAGCAGTTAAAATCCGTCCTGTTCAACTTGCTGCGCAAAAACCCAGGTACTGTGCAGCTCTGATCAGCGTCGCCACTAAAACATGAAACTATGCGTGAGCCTCTGTTACGGTGTGTACTACGGTCAAGGACCATTGCTTTTGAAACAACTGCCAAATGTTGGCCGCATAGATTTTACCAGTGGATTGAAAGCACGGATTACCTATCGCAGAGGTTGCGGTAGGTTAAGACGATTTGTGGCAGGTTATGTCTGTCCGTTGTTAAACGTGTAAATGGCGTTCCACGTTTTCACATGTGTTTCACGTAGTCCTTCAAGCACGAATTGAGGATTACAGGTTTAAAGTAACATACTAGTATATTTTTATTTTCTTATATTGAATGTAGTTTACGTTGATAAGATTTCTTTGTGGAATACTGTGAGGATGATGAAGGGTTATGTCGTACGATGTGGACTGCTGTTTAAACGATCATTTCATAGGTGTAGGCGTTATTCCCAAAAGAGTGCCATAGACGGTAATGGAGAAGTTAAAGATCGTGTTTCATATATTAGAAATTTTGGATTGTTGGCACACATAGATGCTGGTAAGACGACTACCACAGAGCGGATGTTGTTTTATGCCGGGTCTATTCGTGCTATGGGAGAAGTTCATCATGGAAACACAGTTACAGATTACATGGAAGAAGAGCGCGTTAGAGGAATTACAATCTCGTCAGTTGCGGTCACGTTTCTGTGGGATAAGCACAGATTTAATTTAGTGGATACACCAGGTCATATAGACTTTACTATGGAAGTGGAACAAACTCTTGGAGTTCTTGATGGTGTTGTTATAATTTTAGATGGTTCAGCAGGGATAGAAGCACAAACAATGACTGTATGGAAACAAGCAGCGAGGTATGATCTTCCCTGTGTAATATATGTGAACAAAATGGATCGCAGAGATGCAGACTTTTCCATGTGCCTTGATTCTATTCAGTTAAAGCTGGATACTCTGCCAATGGCAGTGCAGTTACCTTTTTATGAATTTGGAAGTAGTCATAGTTTTCAAGGTGTCATTGATCTAATCACGTTGAAGAAATTGGTTTGGGATACTAGCAAGCAAGGTCTAACATACCAGCAAACTAGTTTAGATTCTGCAGGAGAATTGTGGCAGGAAGCAACACGTGCACGAGCAAAATTAGTTGAACAGTTAGCTGATTTGGATGATCATCTGGCGGAGCTTATCATACAGCAAGAAAGTGTGGAATGTGTGTCATCTAGTGAACTTGTGGAATCTCTGAAAAGAGTAACTCAAGCAAAACGTGGTGTTCCAGTTGTTTGTGGCAGCTCATATAAGAATATAGGTGTGCAGTCACTGATGGATGCGGTGATTCACTACTTGCCTTCACCCACCGAACGTAATAAGCATCTAGTTGACTGCTTTGGTTCCAGCCTTTCTGCTAGGGCCTTCAAAGTCATTCATGATGATCAGAAAGGGCCAGTAACATTCTTTCGAATATTCTCAGGGAAATTTAGTAAAGGGCAAAAGATTTTTAACATTCCTCAAGAGAGGACTGAACAGATTGGGAAAATGATGGTTGCATTTGCTGATGAAAGTGAGGAAGTTTGTGAGATAGAACATGGCAATATTGCTGCTGTTACAGGTCTTAAACACACTGTAGTGGGTGAGTTGGTCACAGCTACTGCAAATACAGCTTCAGCAGCACGAAAGAAGTTGATGATGCTCAAGGGCTTTGATGGCAAGAGTAATACAAATGATTTGTTTGTAATAAGCACCAAAATTCCTGAGCCGGTATTTTTCTGTTCAGTAGAGCCTCCATCAAAGTCCTATCAACTCCCTTTGGAACATGCCCTTCAAGAACTGCAGAGAGAGGATCCCAGTCTTCGTGTGATCCAGAATGAAGAGACAGGACAAACTGTTCTGGGTGGAATGGGGGAATTGCATCTTGAAATCATTAAGAATCGTATTTTATCAGAATATAAAATAGATGTGGAACTTGGAGATTTACAGATTGCGTACAGGGAAACGTTAAGTACAAAAGTGAAGGACACACACACAATAAATCACAAAATTGGCTCTAGTATTCACAATGTTACTGTAACTCTGTCTCTCCTGCCTATGGAAAGTGATGATCAAGAACTCCTTTTACTGGATCAGAGTCCCGATAATGCAGCCAACACTGCAGCGATTTCATTTAGGCAATTAAACGCTGTGAAACTGGGTGTAGAATCTGCCTTGATGCATGGACCAAAGTTAAGTTGTCCCATGATAAATGTTCAGGTTATGCTGCATTGGCTGGAAGTGGGTAGAGGAACTTCTGATACCATAATCTCAGCTTCTGTTGCACAGTGTATCCGCAAGCTTCTGGAGGTGGGTAAGACCCACCTTCTGGAACCTGTTATGAACCTTGAAATTGTTACGAATGAAGATAATTCATCTGCAGTGCTAGCTGATCTTTCCCGTCGCAGAGCGGTCATACAGGAAATATCCAGTAGAGGCCGTTCAAAAGTTCTCCACATACTTGCACCTCTTTCTGAACTTTTGGGTTATTCCACTGATCTTAGAACTATAACATCAGGCACAGCATCCTTTACAATGGAGTTTCATTTTTACCAGCTTATGTCCCAGCAAGATGAAGAAAAGGCAGTTAAAAGCATTACAGGTTTTATATGATTTTTACATTGTTGCCCATGGTTTAGAGAGCCAAGTCACTATTTCCCATAATTCTGTGGTTCGTAACTGTTTAATTGTGTAATTTTTGTTAGTATAAAATATGTTGGCTGCATAAGTAATGCAACTTTGTGACATTAAATTACATTTTTTAATTGCACTAATGCAAATCTGCAGTACATCATCATTTGAACTTGAATCATGTGAGTTCAGCAGAAACTGGCTGCTAGCATGCCTGGCATCTTTGTGAAAACTGCAGTACCATGAAGTTTGAATTCACAACTGCTTAAGTTCCGTAGAATCCAACTGTTTTGCTTTGCATTATTGCAAGCTCTGCTACTATAGTTTTGACTAAGAAGGAATTTGGAATATAACAATGACAGTACTGAAACTGGCTACTAGCACACCTTGCATCACTGAGAGTTCCACTACTAGGGAATTGTATGAACAAGTTCAACATGCTGTTATGTTTGAGTATTTCCAAGCATCCAAAGAAAGAGTCTGTTCCAAAACTTTTTCTGTTTTTGAAGCACCTAGATATCATCGTGCTGTTTGCTGAACAGCATGAAAAATCAATGTTTATACCATCATTTAAACTAAGAAGTAATAAAAGTAGTGGAAAATATGTCAATATTACATACTTGGATAGATGGAAATTATATTTCAGGCTGTGACAAAAACATAAATGTAGGAATAGTCTAACTCTGTTTTTTTTTTTCAATTGGAAAAGATCACTGTCACATGATTTCAGTGGTAGAACAATGGGGTTTGGCTCACAGAATACCAAGTTCTGTGAGAGTGTAGTTAGGGAACCACTCCAGTCAAAGTAAATTACTGTTACCATGCAGCATCAGCTGGGAGACAAGAGAGAGAGAGAGAGAGAGAGAGGTTTTTGCTGCAGAGATCTCCAACTTGAATACTTGTTAGGTTATAATGGAAAACCTATCACCCCGTCTATTGTCTGAAAGTTTATAAATCTTCATAAATTGTGAGAACTGACTGTTGTTATTAATTTTTGTTGAATAAAAACATTGCAACATTGCTTGGTGCTTCTGCTTGAACTTTCTCTTGCTATCAGTGTACTGAAGTGTGAATGGAATACATCAGGATGTAACAATGAAGTTTTTGAAGTAGGATATTTTTAGAGGTTTTGGACTTTTCAAAGGATAAAAATGAATTAAAAACAATTTTTTTTTAGCCTGTTTTCCTTTCTGAAAAGTAAGTAGGTAGGTATTTGCCACTGTTATGCCACAGTCCCTGTGGCACATGTCACACACAATATGGCCAATATAACAGTGCATCAGGTTGTGTTTTGAGCATAATCGTGCACATACAGTTCACTTGCACTGTGGCAATTTGTAGTAGCAGTATGGTCACTGTAGTAGTGTGTTCAATGAAAACAATGCGCAGCTCTGTGTTAGGGTAAGTGTTCTTGTTGGGGATTTGGTTATAAGGCTTTTTACTTGTCAGATTTGGCCATAAAGTCTTAAATCCCAAAATGTGTACCAAGTTGACATTATACCAAGAGTTCATGGCGTGAATCCACACACACACACACACACAGCAGAAAGTGTTGGGAAGCAGTGGAGTAGTGGAGGTAACTCTCAACAAGCAGGAAGTATTAGTACTGTACTTGATAGTGCAGTAGTGTTGTTGTGAGGTGATCAGCTTTGCATGGCGTGAAACAGCAGGCTGACCTTCACCTCTGTGCTTTCTTAGCCAGATGGACTTGTCCATCTGTGTAGCTGTGACTGAGGGGAGAGAGAACAGTTTCTGAATGATACCTGCTAGGCTATTGGAACTTGAAATAATTGGCAGTTACCTTAATATCAAGGTACCAAGCCATTTTTTTTTCCTGACAGAAATTTTCTTATTGACCTTTATGTATCATTGTAGAGCACATGTATACTGATGGCAGTATACATGTCTTTATGATTTGGCAGTTTAATTTTGCATCTTACTATAGTCCAGTTTTTCTTCTATGCACTCCACCTTGGACAGACAAACAGTGTTAATGTAAGATACTCTGTCCTCACCATACAAGTAAAGGAAATATTTATGTCAGCACTGAAAGTATAAGTACATGCATATTTTATTCATTACACTTCATCAGCTTTGAAACATACACTTACTTCCTGAGATAATGTACCATACATGAAACATTTCCTGTTAGGTTAGCTGTAATTGTTGGTTTCAGTAATTGTTATATAGTTCTGCTTCTACTTCTGTATGTGTAAGCCTGCAGTATCCTGTATCACAGTAGTAAGACAGGCTGCAGTTTGTATATTTTTGTGGCTGTGTGTTTAGTCAGAATCTCTTTTAGAACTAAACACAGTACATGCAGCATCTGTTACATAAATGTCTGGGTGGCATTCAATGGTTTTTATGTCTTTCTCAAGCTGCTTCAGTTCTTCATCAAGTTTGGTTTTATGCTGTATCTTTGGTATTGTGTCTGTAAGAATCGGTAATAGCTGGTATGCTTTTTGTAGTTCTTCCCACTTGTGCTTCAGGTCCTGAAAATTTGATACATAACTGTCATTACTGGCCAAATCAAGTGCTGAGGTTAAGGATGAGTAGAGCTATAATTCTACTTCCTCCTTGCATGGACAAGAACAACTTTACCTGTACCTTTTTACTCTCACTTACAGTATCAGTAATTACACGTATGATATTGATAATATTCTACTTTAGTTTACATGCCTCATAGTGTGTAGGAATGGCTTCAGAATTATTTGAAGTATGAAGTATAATTTATTTTTTGTATTAGACTAAAGTTACTGATTCACTTCTGGTCTTAAGTGGGAGTGGCAGTAATGTAGTCAATGTAGTGACTAAACTCTGGGTTGGATGATCTGTGCCTCAAATCTGAGCAGGGGCAAGAGATTCTTCTCTTTTCCAAAATGTCCAGACTGGCTCTGGGGCCCACCCAGCCTCCTATTCAATGGGCATGGAGGACTCTTTCCTCAGGAGTGAAGCAGGTGGGACATGAGGCTGACCACTTACATCTGTCTACTGCCAGGTAGTGGAGCTATGCCGACACACCCTATATATGTCTTCATAATGTGTGTAGGGAATACTTTTTTACCTCTACTTCTAGTCTGAAGTCAGTTTGTCCATATTTATAAGCACCATGCCGGATTTTATATTCTTAGCTTTTGCATTGAATGGAGATGCGAAGCCCATTGTATACTCTGGTTATTCTCAGGGAAAGAACTACCAGAGCACATTGGCCAGGAATCTGTGTAGGCCCCAGTGTCAGTCTGGAACAGGGGCAAAAGACTGTCCCTAATGGAAACAACCTCAATCATCCAGCCCATAGACATCCACTTTGCAGTTGGTTAATAATTTGTTGTGTAATACCTTTTTGGTCGCATTAACTTGGCTACCCAAACAAGCTGCACATGGCTTATGTACAGAACATGTATTATAGCATAGAAAATGTATTTTCATTTGACTGACCACTACCAAGGTACAATAACCCAAACATGTTCAAACAAATAAAACATAAGTTGTTAAAATAATAAGTCCTAACCAATCTACATGTTCTGTCATACCAGTCTTGTTTTGTTGGTATATTATATGGGTATAATCGTCTCCACTGACATTGAAAGTGGCAGAGAAATAGGTTGTCACCTTAAGGAGTGCCTCTCTTTCTGGCCCTGTAATGTAATGCCCCTTGGGTTTGAACTGGTTGGTTTCTGTTTCCTTCTGTGATGCTTCTGATTGTAGCTGTTGGCAGTGCAGGTAATTTGGAATTTTTCCAAAAGTCTGTAAAAAATAAACACTCTCAGATGAGGAGGTCAACAAGTAATATCTGAAGTATGCACCAGAGACTAGAAAAATGAGGGTTTTCATTACTATCATTGGTGTTGTGGACAAAGCCATTAACTGCTGTTGTGGTAAAACAATATTCACTGGCACATTTTACTGTAATTTTAATAGAGGAAATTATTTTTTTTAAGTACTAAACCCCTGATTCAAGTTTTTATACCACAAAGCAATGCTTTGGCATGTATATTCATTTAAATATTATATATACTCTGTATGTATGGGCATCCCTCACTTAATGCTCATTTAATTTGTTTCAGAAAAAGCCAGCACTAAATGATAAAATACTGAGTGAGGGGACTTTTTTATTAATAAAAATATATTCCATTTCTTCCCTACATTACACAGAATCCAACTAAATGCACTTATAATGAGTTTGAATTTATTACCATTACATAGTATTAGTGAAGTTGCAGTACAATAGAACATTTGCATTCACACATCTACTGCATTTTTTCAGTCTGATTGTATGTTTGTATGTGTTAATAATAATGTTCATAGATCTAATTTGTACAGTCAGCTTATACTTCAGCTATAATTAATACCCAGCATCAGGTATGTTTCAGTATTGCAATCAGATTTAAAGTAATGAGGAAGTATTTAATTTCCCAGCCCTTCAAGGATTTCCTAACTCTCCACACTAATGGATTTTGCCTTATTTTGCAAAACAACTTGTGATATCAATAATGCAAACTAATGCTCTGCAGCACTGAACTGGTATTCTCACATCTAATGCCATTCAGCTTCACTGCTAACAACAGCATGTTCCTATTGACCTTTACATCAGCTTGTTATTGTGCTTTTCACTCGTCATGACTAATTGTGGTTCAGAGAATCCGCCTAAAGAAAACCATGCTACAATAATCACGCAAGACAGAATGCAAGTTATACCCCTGCAAACACAAAATTAAATTATGTTTGTGTGGTGGTGTGATTTGTCACACCTTCCTTGAAAAGTGTAGTCATCAGCCAAGCACAGATCATACTGTACCACCTGTATGGAGCTCAATAAATTGCTTGCTTTCAGCTACTAATGCCAACCAACTGTGCTGAGCCATTAGTTAATGCATGGTGGTGCCAGTGAACACAAGTGCAAGCACTCAGAAAATTGTTCAACTGCGTGATGTTTCCACTCAAAGTTAAAATACAAAAACAGTTGGCAAGAGTATTGTAGCGTCCAGCACCAAATGCAGCACGTTATAGTTGGGAGGTGCCTGTGTGTGCATATATATATATATATGTTTATTTCACCATAAATAATAAAACTAGTTTTCTTGAAACTTTTTGGAATGTAGTTAATGTCTCTTTACTAGAGTCTAATGATATATTCATATTGTGAAGAATGCTTAAAGCAGGCCTGGTCAACCTGGTATGTGATACAGGCATATTTGGTGAAATTCAGTACACAAAATGAATGTGTAAATATGTGGATATGGATGGGTGTACATTTTTTCTTGTACTTCATAGTTTGCTAGGAAGGGAATTGCTTTGGTGCTGTCTCTCAGGTTTCTCATTTCTGTCATGGACAACATGTTACCTGTGAGCTATTGGTTGATTGGGTTTGGCTTAAGAAGTCAGTGTGATAATATCCCAAATTGATTAAATCATGGCGTTCATAGTAAGTGGTAATATCCTTCTAAACAAACTATGAATGATTCGCCCCTTTACATGAAGTAGGTGGTTGGATTCAAAATGAATGTAGCATCGCATGTTAGTGAATTTCACTGAAATCGTTGTGGACAAACTTTTTGGATACTAGGTGTCCATGAAGAGCAGAGTATTTATTGTTGCCATGGAATTTTTTTGATGAACTTAATTGCAAGTCTGTGACTATTGATGTGACTGAAAAAATTTTGTAACCACTCTGAGCCACATGACACTATCAGAAACTTACCATCTTCATGCTTGAGCCACATGGTCAGTTTGTATTGTGCTGTATCTAGAACTGTTTTCCAAAATGCTTCATAAGACCTGTTATTAAGTTCATGATTGAAATAGAAGCCAACAGTGCTCTGCCTTTTCTTAATGTCCTTATTATAAGAAAGGATAAAACTCAGTCAGCGAAGTCATTTGGAAAAGCCACACATATTGAATGTTACCTCCATGTTGATGGCAAGAGTACACCTCATGTAAAAAAGGTGATTCATTTGTATAATGTTTAACAGAGTAGCTACCATTTCCTAAGAGCAACATGTTTTCCTCTTCTAGGTTGGGTATATGAGATGCCATCTGGCACTCAGTTATTATCTTCATTTGTGTTGTACTCTTTTTATCAGCAGCTTGCAGGATACACCTCACCTTTATATAGACCAGATTTGGGTATGAAACGATTCTTGCACTGCAATTATCTTTGGTATGTTGTGCATAATTTCATTATATGCATTGGTACCTTCCTTAGAATATAATGGGGTTCCAGACCAGAGGATTGCAAAGTGTGACTATTTCCATTTTTGGTGTCAACATAATTTCGTTTTGGCTGGCATGGAACAAGTTTCTTTGCTTGTATAACATTCTGATAGCAGTAATTGTGTCCATCTTTCCTTTGCTCCTTAACACTGCCTTCATTTTGCTGTAGGTGTTGTTTTGCTTCCTTTTCCCTTTTTTGTCCCTCTTTTGGAAAAGAACAAGGGGAAGGATCTGCTGCATCCTACAAAATAAGAAATTTAAAGTGTAGGTGTAAGAAGGAGTAATTTTGTTTTATATTCAAACTGGTTTTTGTGCTTTGAAATATGTCACATTTCAGGTTTTATACTTACACCATTCCTTAACAGCGTTTAACCCCATGGTAACTAAAACATTCCAGAGTCAAGCAGAGAAAAATCTTTATACAATATACCATTATTTAAGTATGATATCTGAGATTAAGCTGTTTGGTGCAGCAGTAATGTGACTGACTTACATTCATACCAAAGTGTAGATACTGGCTTTGCAGTGAACATTTATCACGTTTTATCTCTCTTACCACAGAAAAGTACCAGGAAAGCGCCTTAATATAGGCTCTGTTTTCTTATTTCCACTTCCTCATTCCTCAGTTGCAGTAATGCTGACAAATTTATAGTTATATCATCTTGAAACAGCTGAGTAGAAACATTTATGTAAAAGAACATGACAAACATGCAGAAGTCAAGATCTGTTGGAATCATGCTGACACTAACACAGGCTGAAGTCATTACTTGATAATCATATGTTATGTCACTAATAGTGCCAATTTCAAATTTAAATATCACTGTTGGCAGTTAACATGCAACACACTCTGATAAGGAACAAAAATGCTTTGTGCTTGAGTTCCTTTACCATTTTCACAGTATTTACTGTTTTCAGTAAGTTAATGAATTGAAGGACAGCTTGTTATTTATATTGTGAATTAAATAATTTATATAGACAGTTATAGTGTAGTCCAACTTATCAATGCATTGTTTGTTATTTTCACATTAAATTACATGTGTGTTAAATACCATGTATAGTGCAGTCAGTGTAGTGGTTAGGCTTGAGCTGGACGGTCAAGGAATTGTGGTTTGATTTTCGGCAAGAGATGAATCTTTTTTCTTTCAAGGATCCAATGCAGCTCTGTGGCCTACCCAGCCTAAACCTAAATTGGCTGAGTTGTAGAGGTGACTGTTTATCTTCATACAGAGCCTAGGTTAAGCATGCACAAAGCCATTACTCCACTGCCTTCATAATGTTTTGGTTAATTAATCACAAGGACGGTTTCATCTGTTACTGCTATCAGCAGCACTATCCATTGCACTTGTGTTAGTGTGACTTTATTTAATGATACTTTGTCAGTGGCGTAGATTATTTAATAAATAATCAGTATTGGCAGGATGAATACAAATGTTGAGTTGGGACAGATGTGATACTGAAGGTTCTTCCTGGAAGAGCTCTGTAAAGTTACAAAAGTAAGTACTTGAAATGCTATGTGAATGGTACAGTATTTTGAACTGTCAGGGATGTCTAACACTATCCAGATTGAAGTAAAATAAAACTTGTCCACTTCTAATATCACTGCGCTGAATGGGCAGCCTTTTTTTTTGATTACTGCAATTTAAGAGTGGTTTTTGACGTGAATCTGTGGTCATACTGGCAGATCCTTAATAAAACATCTACTACAATATTTTTTTCTCTCACCATCTCCGCACCCCAGTGTCCACAGTTTCAGTTTAAAGCCAGAGTGACTGACAACTGAAAATATTAACACATATTATAGTAATTATGACATATAAAAAATGTGCCAGCAATAATGATAAACAATGAAATGACCTGCCTTTGTAGTCTTAAGGATTCATAGAACATTACATATACCATTTCTAAAAAAGAAATTCTATTCATTTTCTCTTTTGTAGAAAACAGATAATGTGAGTAGTGAAAGTAAAAGTCAAATCAGAACAAATGTGTACACAAACTACTGCTTGGTAATACACCATTTTATAACATAATTGGTTACACACTTGTGGAAATTAGACAGGATTGCAGAATGGTGACCCCAAACTGAATTATTTCTGGTACACTGTTTTCTCTCACTCATTTTCATTACTGTAATTTACAACACATATATGTTCAGCCATTGGCAGTCACTGTAGTTTATGTGCAGTCCTTTGTGGTTTCAAAAGTAAAGATACTTCTTGGTTATATGTGTGTTACTGCCAAAGTAACTTGTAGTACAATTATGTGAATGAAATTTTTTGTTATTAACCAAAATGCAACTGTCTTGCCTTGTCATGGTTGAGTTTCTTGGTAGCCTGTGGGCGTGGTGGAATTTTGGGACGACGCTGGGAAAGCAGACAATGTGGCTGTTCTGAAAATTGAAGAATATGTTGCTGTTTCTATTTGTTGTTTTATATTATCTGATTATATTACAATGCACAGTGCAAAAGACATAAAATTTGTAAAAAAATATTTGGGTTTACATGTCCATGAAAAATATAAAAAATTTAAGCTCTAAATTAAGTAAAAGTTATGTAATCTCATCCCTTGGAAGCTGTAACTAGTTGTAGTTTCTAAAGTTTCTTTTTTTTTGGCAAATTTTCATTTGCCTTTGTAGAATAGTGTTATGTTTTGGGGGAAGGGGTTGGGCAAAGTGGGGGGGGGGGAAATAAAAATACAAGGAGGGGTGATAATGAAAACCGGGGCTGTGGGGAGAGTTACTTTATGCGGTTAAAAGTGTAAAACATTGGTTATACTCAAAATGCAATGAAAATTGGACGGAAGTGGG
>Ga0136643_10006691_pt1 | contig 16529 bp, 11 predicted proteins | sample TergutLab28metaG_FD_96883 | JGI IMG/M metagenome (GOLD analysis project Ga0136643, IMG submission 96883) | Labiotermes labralis P1 segment gut microbial communities from Petit-Saut dam, French Guiana - Lab288 P1 (version 3) (version 3) | ecosystem: Host-associated > Arthropoda: Insects >... | reverse complement strand
GATGACAGCTCGCGTCTCGATGTTGTTGAAATCGCACGCGTCCCTGACATGCTTCCAAGCTTGTTTTCCTTCCTGGTCGGGCTAAGGACTTACAGGCACCCCGGTAAGAGTTGGGTCTCTTGTGGTCCACAACTCAATTGTTTGTCGTAAGGCGCGATGTCAGAAGACCCGCCGAGAAGAAAACCATGGGATTATAGGACACCAAACCGCCGTATGTAATACAAACGCAAAGTTTCAACAATTTGAACACGACATACGTGCAAACTACTGTGGTCGGGATATAAGATCTCTATCCGGTACACAGCGCCGAACGCCTGAGTTCTCAAACACGCCACCTTCATGGCGTTGATCTCTTAACGCGGGAAGCAACAATATGGAGAACGTGCGCAACATTTTCGATTCACACCTGATGACTCATAACCAACAGGTTATGAGTTCATAGTCTACACAAAATTTTTCACACAGGGCATTTGTAAATATCTCTGTACTTATTTATATACGTTATACATGATTTCATACCGCATAAAAATATATCGTAATGTACTCTGGAATGCACATAATCTCACCTTCACCTCTGACGTATATAATCGTAACTAAACATGCTCTTTGTGTGTACTCCCTGATGAAGGATACGTGTATCAGACGTAACATGTTGGAATGCTTTTATATTAATATATACCGGTGCATTAAATGGAAATAGGTCTTATCTGTTTCAAACTTACTTTTTAAGTTCTCAAAGCAACCAATTTCAATATCTGGAAGCAGTGGTTCCTACATTTCGAAGGAATCTATTCATATTCTCAGGAAGCTGAAACGACCTTCAGTTGTAGAGGAAACTCAGGGTGGACCATAGGCGAGACCACAATCTTCCCCACTGTGACTAATACCGTACGGCAGGAAATACGTCAAACTCGTTTAAAAGGTGGTTATACGACACCACAGCGTTATGATTTTCGATAAGGCAGGAAGTCACTGTTTCTTATAGCGTATAATACAGAATATAATAATGGCTTGCTGTTTCAAAATATACATGCTACCGGAACAGTTTACGGCACGGAATTTTATAACTTGATTGCAAAAATAGATAGGCAAAACATAACAATTTTGAAAGCTCCTTCTCTTACAGAATTAGTGGTCAAATATTCCTTGCATTCCTGATTATCCTCGCTACACATCACCTGCGCAAAAATTAATTTCAAACGATCTGTCTGTAAGGTATAATAAATGATACACGTGAAGGAACTCGATACATGCTCTTTACAGCAGTAATCTAATTCCCAGTTCTGACTGCAATTTCTGATCATACTCGGAAAAAGGTAGTAGGTCCCATTTTACTACACCCCACTTCCCTACATTATAAAACGTTAAAAGGAACACAATACTTGTATGTTCCTACAGTTAAGTAGTCCAGTAATCTAGAACAGTGTTTCTCAACCTTTGTGAGACCGCGGCCCGGTAAATTCTTTTTTCGTAAGACGAGGGCCCGGTCCCAACAGATTTACTCGTCAGTACCTTTCGAATTTTTTTTTAAGTTCATACATTAAACTAACATAAGTATTAAGGTACGTTGACAAATATAAAATTACATTTAATTTAGTTATCAATTCCACGAGAATCTCTCGCGACCCGTTACAATTGATGCCGCGGCCCGGTACCGGGCCGCGGCCCAGCGGTTGAGATACACTGATCTAGAATGGACTGAATGTTCCCCCGAGTTCGGTCAGTTCATATGAAATGATATGATATTCCGAGACTTCACTTCTAACGTGAAAGTCATTATGCCCAAGTCAGGAACTTAAAAAAAAACCTTGCCAAGAATCGGGTTTAGAAGCGCTGACAGGGCAAAAAATCTTTCGAGGTATGTTATGTCAAAATGACATTCGCTATCAACGGCATTTTTGAATGCAGATTCTATCAAATGTCGAACCACTTTACTAAAGTACGCTACGAATTGAGTTCCATTTCAAAATATCGTCATTCTTACGCGTCTATCGAAGCAGTTACGTTCACAAATAGGCATCACACCCAGAATGCTAAGCCCCCTCGGCTGAAAACTCACAGGAAACTGGTCTGGAGTCAAAAACCGTCAGATTTCGTGGTACAGGCAAGTAACGCGCGGTGGGACGAAAATAGCGACTTTCACTGTTAGTGTTCAGTTTACAAAATGCAGCTCGCTTTCTTGCCGCAGTCCGGACAGCTCAGTCGGTATGGTGGCTGTGCTACGATCTCGCATTCACAAGAAGCGTGGTTCGAATCCCAGCATGGGGCGAATGATTCTTCTTTCCTCCGAAACGTCCAGACCGGCTCTGGAGCCCACCCAGCCTACTAATCAAGGACCCTCTCCCCGGGAGCAAAGCGGCAGAAGCATGAGGCTGACCAGCTGCTCCATTTAATGCCTAAGTTAAGAATCAGTGCAACCAAATTGCAGGGCCACTACTTCACCTCCTACGCAGTAATGGAGCCCCCCCCCCCCAAACAAAGACATCTGATGCACACAAATAAACACGAAATAATTATTCTCCGTGAGAACATCTAGAAACCAAAAACAATCATAAAATTTTTATTAAATGTCAATTTAGCATTCTTGCTAGTAGTTTAAGATACTGTTCATAAAAGAACTCTTATAAGAACCTTTCACTTGGTTGCTAACAGATCTTGCTGAGCTGATAATAAATATGAGGCCACAAAACAGGTGTGTTCTCTAAGTACTTACTAAGTTAAAAAAAAGTTCCGGGACCGAAAGCGTTCGGGAATCGCTGGTGCAGACAACGACAGGGATGCTACATTGCACATTAACCAGACAAAAATTAACCTGAATTATATTTCAAGATTCAGATCGTACCGCGCAGTACACACATGCCATCTCGGGTATAAAACGCAGCCATTTAATGTTGTGTATGAAAATTTATCGCTGTTTGCTCTGACAGCCATACGAAACACATAAATTCATTCTGTGTGCAGGACGAAGAATTTCTGAATGTTGAACTAGTGGTACATAAAGTAACTAATGGGCTTTAAAGGTTAACAAATTACGCTGTTGTACAATGTAATGAAGTATTCTCCTTGTACACAATTAAAAAGCATAATAAGAGAATTTTCCCAATAAATTTCACCGTGAATAAATGTACACACACACACACACACACACACACACACACAGGACTCTCACCCACTTTAGCATACGACGCGGTCTAACGGTTAAAAATCCCGCTTCACATTCGGGAGCTCACGCCTTCAAATACCGACTCGTCCACGGATTTCTGTAGCTTTCCTCAGCTTCTCCAGCAGAAGGTCAAGGAAGCATACCTTAAATGAAGCAAGCCACGACTACTTCCCCTCAGCATGCTGGCCGATTTACCGCCCACTAATCATCTTGCAATTCAATGCTACGCAATTTACAGAAGCAAGGTTAGATAAATAAACGCACCTTCCACGTCACATGATTTTATGCAGTCAATCGGTGAAGTGCAGCAAGATGACTTCATTGAAATTCCACTGTACACCCCCTCATACTAAATTTCATCAAATTCTGTCATGTGGTTTGGGAAACATGACACATAGGCCTTGGTGGACGAATGGACGGGGAATCCCTTCCTGAATTATGAACTTTGCATAAAACTTGGTAGAGCAGAAACTGAAATGGTCAGTTTGACACTACAATGTTGTAACTGGACGTGACAATTACAACCACAACTGCGATTCTGAAACTGCCCCGTGCAGACCCTGGCATGGGCTTATCAACTTCTGTTCTACGCTAAGGAACTCTGTAGGTTGTTCTAAACTGTATTAGCGGGTTTATGGAAATAAGTGCGGATAAGCAGGACTGGCTACATAGCACAGAGACGGCGCAATTACAAACATAACAACCCCAGAGTTAAGATGGCGCAGTATACTAATGACTACTTCTTTGAACGTTTCTATAGGTACACGGTCAACCTGAGCTTACGTAAATGACACAAGGCCTCAAATGCCCACAAACCCACCCACAATAAAACAGCAATTTTGTCCTTATTCGCCCATTTCCTTGTTAACTGCTAAGCCGAAAACTGCAGTACTATACCGACCGTAAAGACTTCGAGACCCGGTCAACTTCCCGGTCCTCTTCATGTTCTTCGCTCATGTTCTTTTTCTCCTGAAGACTTACGGAAGTGCAATAAGTATGATATTAGGATACGAACCAGGGATTTCTGAAGGTGAGGTCCCCTTCCCCCTCTACCATTCCCAACTCGCAACACATTTTACATGTGAGGCACTGAACAACCTAACAACCACAGTTACAACATTCTGTTTCAATGTGGTGCCAACTAACACCTATGGCAAACTGCAACCGACATATGTTTGCGTGTACTGAGAAGCACTAACATGGCGACAAGTGGAGAGGTATACATGAGGTTATGTTTACAGAACAAACAAAACAGAACCACCCGTAAGTCGAGCACTGTCCACAACAGATAACAACAATAATATTTAACACTTTCACTGACAAGTGTATCAGCACTAACACTATACCCACCCTTCCACAAAACAAGGACTTGTAAGCTCATTACTGTACAAACATTTACGAAGTTTAATGCCATTCACTTCCGTGCATTTATAAACAATTCACAAAGTAACACCAACAAATGCACTGTATGTTAAAATTACATGCAATTTCACATACAATCCATCAAAACTCCCACAAGTTTCGATCTTTCTTAGGTCATCTGTAGGGAGTGTTTATATCAATGAAGCACATACGCTTAATTGATGTAAAAAAAAACTCCCTACATGCGTTGGGGTATAAGAGGCCTTATATGGACGGACGGCACAACAATTTAAATTCGCCAAGCTTTCGCCGTAAAGCGTTTATGCCAAATTTGACGTTCAGGTGACAGCCCATCTTGATAAACTCATCGGGACGGTTCCGTCCTGATCCTGCTCGCAAGCTGTCAGCACACCTGTATGACACATACCATTGCTGTGTGTAGAGTGAAAAAAACTGATGATGGACAGAGGAACTGTCCGAAACATGTAGAGTTTTATTCCAAAAATAAATTTGAGAAATTAGTGCATCTGGTTGGTTTTATTATATGAAGCGTTTATGCCAAACTTTGAATAGATCTGACGGCTTCGTTAAGTCAAACATGCGTGCACACGACTGGTTGTGGGGCTACTACACAACACACATTATGTCACGCACAGAGGGCTAAGCACTCACGGAAATAAACTGCTTTAATAAAGTGAATGAATTAGAACCTTCTAGTGTAACGTTATTAACTCGCGTGACTACCGGGATTAAAGGGGTGGCCAGTAGGTGAACTTACCGCAATGGTCTGTGCTCATTTTCTCTTCCTCGACGAGCTTCCAGAACACCAAGCGATACCCTGAAACAGATATACACGCTATATATATATTTATTACCAAAAACTGCCATAGTTAGCATGCACAAGATATTTACTCCGACATGTTTCGGCTACTGAGAACAGCCATCGTCATGCGGTATCATTTCACAAAGTAAGTGCAGGGTCTTTAAACACAGCACCGTCGTCATTGGTAAATGGTATGTGGTACATATACATAAACTTAACTATAATATCAGTATGTAATAGTAATAAATGGGGACCGCGGTGGCACAGTGGTTAAGGTTCTGTGCTACAAATCGGAAGTCGCTGGTTCGATCCCAGCTGGTGTCATTGGAATTTTTCATTGACATAAAATCCTTCCGATCGCACTATGGCCCTGGGGTCGACTCAGCCTCTAACAGAAATGAATACCAGGAGAATTTTCTGGGGGTAAAGGCGGCCGGTGCGTAAGGCTGACAACCCTACCACCATACTATGCCGTTGTCATGAAATCTGGGAACCTTAACTTCCTGGAACCCACTGGGCCACTCCAGGCCTGTACCGGGACTGCTTTATCTTTACCTTAATAAATAAAAACGTTTAAATTATAAAGAGTACGAGGGTCGGCCAAAACTAATGCACATACTCTGGGTTCTTTACTGTCCACTGTAAGGAGAATAATTCAGGTGTAACTGTACTAATATCCTGCTACCCTACCACACAGTCCCCGCCATTATCACACTGTTGGACGATCTTACCCACCTCGCGATCATCTTTAAATTTTTTTGTCGCCAAGATCCTAGCCTGAGCGCTGGAATCACATCACAATCGCTCGGCGACGAATTCCACTGAAATAAACCGAGCCCTTGTTTTACGTCCTCGTTGCATTCTTGAAAAAGCGAGGTTAAATACAAAAGGCGCACACAGAATATATTCCCATCAGAAATAAGAGGTCAGCGTCCTAGAACACAGTCAGCCAAAAAGGTGTTACACAGCAAATGAGAGAGCGCAAATTAGAAGTGTTCTAAATTGGCAAGGGGTGTCAAAGCAAAAAGGTGTAAAACAAACGGGCGTAAAAGAAGGGCTGGGTGTACTCACAGTCCCTGTGGGTTCCTTACTTATGAGATTCTTACCTACGTCGACTGATTTCTGGCAGACCTCGTACTAACACAGAAGACTACACTGCTTTGTTCGACTTGGGAGACCAAGCTGCACACAAACAAAACTGTCAACTGGCTGTAGCACAGAAACGGAACACAACACGCTGCTGATTTTCACTTTCAGGTATCGTAAGATAAACACAGGCCCGAATTTCTTATCTATCCTGCCAGTTGGGCAGGCTCGATTCACTGTTAAGTACACCTAACGTACTCTAACATTCCCGTCTGTTGCTTCCTCCAACGAACCTAACGGACGCGACCACCGTCATTTACGTGAAAGTACCGCTGCACAATTTCTGGACGTTTCTTCATTCCCCCTTTTTACGGAATAGTTACTTTCAATTTCTTCTCATTTTTTACATTACATTCCAATGTTTATTCTTTAAATTACATGAACAAACTCAAATTCAGTCCGAATGCTTTATTAATTACGGAACCGTTTGCCTTGCTGATTACATACGATACCGCGATACTGGAAAGGAAAGCAGCCACATCTAGAGTGAAAAAAAAACAGACTTTGCTGCCAGTTCGGTATAAAAAAGACTACCTCAAGATTTCGAAACGCTGAAGTAAAATATTTAAGCACTAATTAGATATGCACGACGACTCCAGAACGAATGCATAATCCAGAATAGTCCTATGACAGAAGTAGGGCGAACAGTACAGCAGTCAGCTCAATGTGGCAGTTATATTTACGCTTATTCTAACGTATACAGCCCCGACTTCAGCAATGAACTCTGCATTAACCTTCCGGTTATTTCCTGCATGAATAATAAAATGAGTAGCTGTTGTCCTGAGTTCCACTTCCAGCCACCATTTCTTAAAATCCTGAATATGGTACACATGAATTAAAGACACAGTGTTACCCGCTCATGTACGTGAAAATCTTGTTAGAGTTGTTTATACAGCAGTATGCTTACCACAGGAAATTCGGAGATTAAACAGGCGATTTTATAACAATACGCTGTGGGAAAGACACAAGGCGGGTAGTTTCCAGTCTACACTGCGGGGCTACTACAGAATAACAGAAATATACCTTAATATGCTACTGTGAACATATCCGCTATTATTGTTTGTCTGAGTTAAAGCTGGCACATGTAAGTTACAAATCCCGTCACCCTCATTACATGGTTAACGCAGCAGAAATGTTTGTGGCTTACATCCGTATTGGATCTTCGACATACATCCCTTGCTGCCTTGTGTGTTAATCACAACAGCAAAAAAAACAACTAAATTATAACAGTTCCCACCGTCAGCGCGATTTTATATGACGTTATAAAAGACCGATGTTAGCACCAATTGCTGACTCTTTCCCACGCACTCTCCACCATCACACAGGGAAGGGCTCTGAACTCTGAACTTTCAACAGACGCCACGACAAGCGTAATTTCAGGCTTTCACCACAAAGCAGATGAGATCTGCGCTCTTAAGGGATGTTACGCAGCGTATGGTGGTAACTCCTCACCGACGTTTCGGGACAACTTATCGGACCCATTTTCAAGGGACATGGTATTATCTTTTGTTACAGGTCAGTACACTTTAAACATCGAAGAATGACTCTTGAGAATGGGACCGATAGGTTGCCCCGAAACGTCGGTACAGAATTACGACCATACGCTGCGTAACATCCCAGAAGGGCGCAGATGTCATGTTATTATGTGGTATACTGTACGGTGCTGCCAGCATCTTACTACATATACTTACATGATGAGAATGGTAAAAATTAATTTGGAAGTAAAGAGTCGTGGTCCAATTACGGGTGGTATCCTGGAAATTGTCTGGAAGGATTGCTAAAGTCACGACAAATCGCAGGGCAGATGGTGTTCGGCCCGAGAATGGAACTGGACATCTGCGGAGTACCAGGAACAGGCGCTACCGCTGCAGCCACCCGGTGGTGTTGGTGACATGTGCAGAGAGCACGGGTTATCTGATGGCATGACGGCTATATGACATTTTCCAAGTCCTTAAAGCAGGGGAAGCACATCACACGCACACGCTATACAGGAAGAGTGAAATGAAAGAATAACACCTGACCGTAAGTACAGTGCCTCCTGACCGGCCACCGAGCCATGGAGTGTCCTCAGCCTACGGACGCCGACGGTCTGCAGACACAGCGGACACCTGCAAATATGCCGATTAATCGGGCGTGAACAGCACACAGTAAACACCCACCCATGTTGGAGGATAAGCAGAGTAATAACCTCTCTCCGCAATAAAAAAATTAATACGTTACGATAAGCGTGAACAAATTTTACAAGAGTCTAGGAGCCACCTAAAAATTCTAGGCGCCAGATGTGTGACATGAAGGAAGTCCCAAACTGCGAGCCCACAAATATTAGACGGCATCGTACAAAACTGAGTCATTCTAGCGGCCGGGGTTTCTGCATTCCCGCGTTATGAGATGTTACACATAACCTCGGAGTCTCTGGAACGAAGTTAACAACAGAAAACTTCCAAAAATCCCGAGTCTTTACAGGTAAAGTTCACACAACACAACAGCCAGACAACCATCACAGCATGTGATTCGGGTTCAGACCACACCAGAATTCAGGCGACTAGCCGCAAAATTCTCACCACGGACGCCCCTGTCCACTTCGGGTTTTCTTTCACAATTATCATTCCACCAATGCTACATGTGCGTTCATCGACCAGTTGTAGCAATGAACAGTGTGCCCATTAGAGGCCACAGTCCAACAGACACGTAGTCTATCTACCACAATAATCAAACAAAAGGTCAGACTGGGGGCCCACACGGGACAAGAACGGTACCTGACCATCAGGAAATTATACGTTTTTCACAACAATGAGTATGACAGTCGCTTCGGGATAGACTTTGTTGTGCATAAGGCAATCAGACTGTCCATTAAGAAAGCGGTTGTTGGTGACAGTTTGCCATATGCAATACTAAGATGACACGAGTACGCTTGTATGATCTGAATCCGACTTGGATACAAGTGATAGAGAAACAGCTTTCCTCAAGAACTGCATCCCGCATTCGATCACACGAAAATGTTGTCAGGAATTATTATTATGAAACTGGCAGCTGAAAAACTTTACAATGAAGACAAAGTGCCTGGATTAAAACAGCAAACTTCGTCCTAGTCGGTATGTCTCTACTAGAATACAATTTTCCCAACACAAATACACTTGACCCTCTGTCTTGATGGGAGAATGCACAATCACATACATAGTTTCTTGGTGGATAATAGATAATATACGATAATCAGGTATAACAGTTCTGGCACCTACACATGTCCGGCTTTTCAGAAGTGCTGTGGGTATTGGCCAATATGTGGTGACTGGGAGGGAGAAACTCTAAGTACACGAGGAACGCGGAAGTTTGATATGCGATATTCGCTCTAAAGAGCTTCAATGACGTGCAAGCCAGCCCACACTATGAAGTCGATATTTAAAAGCAGCCTGCAGGTTTGCAAACAATGGATGCCAGTGTGGTTTATAGTATGGCTTAGGGAAGACTTACAGAGAGGCCCAAAATCAGCAGATCTTGTAGAGGGGTACGGACAATTTAAGAATGGGTACAAACCGATCTGGTAAAGTAAAAGAATTAGATTTGTACAAAAATCTAAATGTGCCAGGCAATTACTTATCAGCTGTTTAACGCACGCTACCTGCACGTACTGTACATACGCAATAATAAGAACGCAGTCCGTCGATGCACGGCTTTTATTGCAGCTAATGTGAAAGCAGCTACATACGTCTGTTGCATGTTCTGATACACGGCCTGACGATGACTACGTCACGTAGCCGAAACATGTAGCTGTTTTCATATCTACTACAATAAAAGTTGTATATCGATGGGTTCAGTTCTTATCGTTGCGTCTTGTATCAGCACGACGGGAATGTCATACTTTAAGAGCATACAATATGCACAGTAAAAAAAAAGGTAAAGTGATCCCCTTACAGGCCCGGTGTGGCCCAGAGGGTGGGTGCAGGTATAGCTCTACTCTTCCATAACTGCGGCACTAGAAGGGAGTGAGTGGTCAGCAGAATGCCCCGACCGTACTTTACCCCCGGGAGAGACCCGGTACCCATTGTACAGGAGGCTGGGTGGGCCCCAGGGCCGATCTAGACGGGCGGAAGATCTCGTCCCCACCGGGATTCGATCCCGGACCGGTATAGCGACTGACCGTAGTCAGACGCTATACCGACTGAGCCACCCGGCCCACACGACATGCACAGTTTGAGGTCAAAATTATGACAGGAAAGACGCAAAGGTGCAACGCGGGCCGTAAGTTATGGAGAACAGAAGAATTTCTTGGCATGCAGTTATTCGAAACCCAGTATCCTCGGGTTCGCAGCCTAGTCCCTATACCTACTGTGCTATCCCGATTCCAATCTACATACAACCGGAATGTTATTAACGCTAATGTGACTTCAGAATGCACAGAAACTGTCAACCTCAGCTGTTTCATTGCTTTGCCAGCAGAGAACCGTGGATTTGCAGTATAATACATGGATGAAAAAGATTCTATTCGCACAAAAGCCACTGCATTTTGTTTCCATTGATGATACGTCGTTTTCCAGGCAAGGTTAAAAGATTACACTCTTCAAGGACTACTCGATCATTAAGATAAATGCAACGAAACCATTCGACATGGTGAAACATCCCAGAGGGCTTAAATCTTCGAAAAGATTCGAACTTTATGTTCTTTAACAATGTGGTTTTGCTCTGCATGCTGCACGTTTCCGGTTCGGAACTCGACTGGGAAACCGGTTAACCTGACCTTTTTTTTTTCTCGTGGTTTTAACCACTCTTGTCCGAATAAGTCTTGATACCGCAACCATTTCCAATCTAACTTCGGACCTGTTACATCTGACCTGGTTGCCCTGCAACATTCATGACTCTCCGACTAATTACAGAAAACTACAAATGAACAAGACCATGAACTTAAAGGATGTCGTACGGTATGGACTGGTAGGTACCAATGTTTCTGATGAACATGTTGTGTACACATTCTACCTTGAAGATGGAAGCGGTAGGTTCCTCTCATACAAACACTGTTACATAACTAGAATGCATGTCACACCCAGGAACGCCGTAGTCTCAATAAAAGCATCCGTCAAACCCTCAAATCTAACCATAAAATGTGAAGCACAACACCGAGTTCCAGAAATGCGATAATGAAGCAAAAGAAATGTGTTACTGAAATGAAACAGCAGAACTGTAGCGGCGAGCGCGAACAGGCTAAGAAAAATACACAAGAAAGGCAGAAGTTTAAGACGAGAACGGAGCTGGAGAACTATTTTCTGCCTGGGATAACGACACGCCAAAGACTCTCTGTTGTTTTTATGACCAGTCGTAAGAATCGCAATGTTACGTTTCGCCGGATTTCATTTCACCACCCACAGGCCCGCTGAAATCCCGAGTGGATTTGTCACGAGCACAGAAATCTCGTTCGGCCTTCAATTCATTTTGCTTTCTCAGGCTTCTGTCGAGAATCATTCCGCATGATCTACAATGTGTAACGGATCAGGTGACGTGGTGAAATGTCAGAAGTCAAAACAGAATGAACTAAGCATTCGAATGCTACCATTCTTGCATAATAATAATAATAATAATAATAATAATAATACGTGATAATGAAAGGGAATATGTATGTTAATAGACGTTGCAATCCCAGGAGACAGAAATGTGATTAAAAAGGAAGCCGAGATGATTCTAAAATATATAGATCTTACAATAGAAATACAGCGCATGTGGAATGTAAAAACAAAGGCGATACCAGTAATAATAGGGGCGACTGGGACTATTTCAAAGCCATTCAGAAAATACGTGAGCAACATACCAGGATAACATGAAGTCAAGGAACTACAGAAAACAGCCATATTGGGCACTGCACACATACTGCGTAAAGTACTGATGTAAAAGTACAATAGATTCAACACTGAAACTAACTATATAAGCACCATGAATTGTAACAACAGAATAGCTGCAACACTGTATTCCCTAGAGACATAGTTTGTGTCAGGAATATAAGTATAAATACCCTGCATAACGGAGATGATGATGATGATGATGATGATGATAATAAAGACGAATTAACCCTTAACCCGCTAACGTGGAAAATATGGTGAGCTCATAATAATGCCTGCAGATGGCAGATAGGATTTAACTCGGCGTTTAAAGAGTTAAACTCGGAATAACTTAATATTAGGTTCAAAGAACAATAGCAGTCAAGCTCAATCTGAGCGTTTAAAACATGTTTCTGTTTCTTGTACAAGCCACGAGATCTCGTACTTGACTTTCACATTACAAATGTGCTATATCGAACCTTCAAACTACTGTACAGCTTTACGGTGGTTTACATAAAAAATCGGAAACATGTCGGTGAGGTTTTTAAATATACACGTTGTACTCGGCTGTTACTATTTATGTGTAACTGGACAACGGGATGAACAACGTAAACGTAAAGATAATAGTAGGCCTATCCGCGCTGCAGATTACACAAACTGTAGCGGATACTACGGATAACATACATACATACAGACACACATACATACATACATATATACACGTGATAGCTTATGCCGATGATTTGATGATTTTAGTTAAAGGAACAACTCAAGTAGAAACTGAAAACTATGCCAACACAGAGACACACAAGGTAGCAAATTGGGCTAGAAACAACTAAATAAACTTTAACGACCAGAAATCGAAAATAATGGTAATAACGAGGAACAACCCCAAGAACAGACGGGACTTCAAAATTTTTCTCAATAATAAAAAAACTACAACAAGAAGACAAGATAAAGTACTTAGGCATCATCACTGACAGACGATTTAACTTCAACGAACATATAGAGAACAAAGCCGGGAAACGTATAAAGATCATTCACGCCCTATCAAAGTCAGCCAAAATTAACTGAGGACTGAGACACGACGTTCTCTGAATTACATACACGGGAGCGATACTGCCTATCCTATCATACGGAGCACCGATATGGATAGAATGTTTGGAACGAAAACATAATGTCGCAAAACTAAAAAGAGTACGGGGGCTTATAAACATAAAAATAGCAAGAGCACACCGTACTACATCTCTGTGTACTAACAGGGATTACCCCGATACAAATTAAACTGAGAAGCCAAGCAAAAGGTTACTATATCACCCGAGGGAACGCACAAATTGATGCGCCAAAATACTACAGGAAAAGGACCCACCCTGCAAAAGCAATTGAGTTAAAGGAAAAGTGCGAGGAAAGAGAATATACGATTGAGGTCTACACGGATGGCAGCATAAGTCCAAGCGGCGTAGGATCTGGAATTGCAATATTTATGAACAAACACTTAACATTCCAATTGAAGTACAGACTGGCGGAGAGATGTTCCAACAATCTGGCCAAGCAACTCGTAATCGCTAAAGCCTTGGAGAAAATACAGAATCTCTGCTATCTTCAGGGAAATTAACGGTCAGCAGCTATTCACACAGCAACATAACACTGGATGCAACAGCGAATCCCAGAAACCATCAAAATTTAGTAGAGCAAATAAGAGATGAAATAAGACGATTGGAAAACGGTAACTAGACTATCCACTTCACCTGGGTGACGGCTCACAACGACAACTATGGGAACGAGCTGGCTGACCAACTGGCGAGAGAAGCGGCCAGCGGAAATGAAGCAGAAATTGCCTACAACAAAATCCCGAAGAGCGCAGTGATTAGGGAATTAAAAGGAAGAAGGTGAAGAAGAGTGGCAACGTGAATGGGACGCCTCAACCAAGGGCGCAATTACAATATCATTTTTTCCTATTATAAGAGACCGACTATCCAAAAGACTGCAAATGGGCATAAAACAATCAACGATCGTAACAGGACACGGTACACTGACAGCATATTATCATAGATTTAAAATTATAGGTGACCCGAAATGCGTTTGTAAAATGGGCCCACATACCTCAGATCACCTACTGTGGGAATGCGAGCTACTGAGAAATCAAAGAGAAGTCCTCAAAAATAGAATAAAGAAGGCAGGTGGCAAGTGGTCTATAACCAATTCCGGCCTAGCAAACAAACATACAAAATTGTTTCAAAAGTTTGTGGTCTCTATAAATTTCGAAACTTTGTAACTATAAAGAGCAGATTACGATTAGTGTTTAGGAGCAGATGACTAGCACTTGGGCAATATGTAAACAAGGAACAAGTAACGAATACGCTAATAGACAGTACATATATATATATATATATATATATAGTCTACATTAGTCGGAGTCACAGGAGATGTGAAAGAAACTCTCAGCATGTAGTATTGCTTACTTGTAATGGAACATGATTAATAAATAAAAATTAAAAAAAAATACATACACATACATACACACACACGAAAGAAAATACAGAAAACTGCCTGCAAGAACACAGTGACAGCGGAATTTCATAATTTAGACCAGTGTTTCTCAACCGACTGGCCGCGGCCTGGTACCGGGCCCTGGCATCAATTATACCGTGCCGCGAGAGATTCTCCTGGAAATGATAACTAATTTGAATGTAATTTTATATTTGTTAACATGCCACACCGTACACATAATTGTACTAATATTCTTTATGATTATGCTATAATTAATTATTAATACTTATGTTAGTTTAATGTATGAACTTAAAAAGGTACTGACGAGTAAACCTGTTGGGTCCGGGCCCTCGTCTTACGAAAAAAAGAATTTAACGGGCCGCGGTCTCACAAAGGTTGAGTGAGAAACATTGATTTAGACCAATATGCACAGGTTAATAGACGGGGACCGTGAATGTTGCTAATACAACCCTCAGCACATCTGAACTGGTGCGTGGTACCTTAAGATGCTCGTTACTATTCTGTAAATATTCACAGTGCTGTCCTTTACAGAGCTCACACCACACAGTAAAAACGTCTATAAGACTAAACAGGTCCGAACGCTGGACCTTCGGGGTGGACTAAATGAAAAGGCCGGAGATAGCAGAAATGGTTACTCAGAAAAGTCGTAGGATGGAATAACGGGTCATGCATTTAACGAAGACAATGGAGAAGAACTTGAAAAAATCACTACATTGACAGAAGAGGCTAAGACGTTTGGAGAGCTGAAAACCCATTTCAAAACGTCTCTGTGAATATAAACATTACTGAAGGAAAGAAAATGCATGCCAAGGATGACGGACACGGTCAATGCCTGTAACAGAGGCAGGCCAACAGCCCAACCCGTGACTTTAATAATAATAATAATAATAATAATAATAATATAGAAATACAGCGCATGTGGAATGTAAAAACAAAGGCGATACCAGTAATAATAGGGGTGAATGGGACTATTTCAAAGTCATTTTGAAAATACGTGAGCCACATGCCAGGAAAACATGAAGTCAAGGAACTACAGAAAACAGCCATATTGGGCACTGCACACACAAAATACAATAGATTCAACACTGAAACCAATGATATAAGCACCATGAATAGTAACAACAGAATAGCTGCAACACTGTATTCCCTAGAGACATAGTTTGTCTCAGGAATATAAGTATAAATACCCTGCATAAAGGAGATGATGATGATGATGATGATAATAATAATAATAATAATATGCCCATTACAAATTATAAACAAATTTTTCTTAACTAATTGCTTATAAGAACTGATGTATACGCACATCAATCAACCAGCCAGGCCAGATTATTCACCAAAACCGGAGTCTACATAAACAGCGGTCAATGGGAACGCCTTGGGAAGCCCTGGCATGTGCCGACGCTTCGTGCCAAAAACGGACAACTTGATATTCACCGTGATAAAGCGTTTAATGTCTGCAGAGACGTGCTTTACTTTGAAACCAGACTCTAGGTCCAGGCGTCTCAGATAATTAAGTTTCTTGGCAACAATCACAAGATGCAGCTTCGCCCCTAACACGCAACGTACCAACTTTCACAGTACTGTCGCACAAAATGGTCGAACATCCAGTAAAGTTGTCCCTCCGAAGGTCATGAGGGCATATGGGAACTAGCAGCACTGCTCCCTCATTCAAAACTTCGGCACCAGATGGGGATGCGTGATCAGCGTCGCACTGCTGGCG
>Ga0136643_10006688_pt1 | contig 16533 bp, 9 predicted proteins | sample TergutLab28metaG_FD_96883 | JGI IMG/M metagenome (GOLD analysis project Ga0136643, IMG submission 96883) | Labiotermes labralis P1 segment gut microbial communities from Petit-Saut dam, French Guiana - Lab288 P1 (version 3) (version 3) | ecosystem: Host-associated > Arthropoda: Insects >... | reverse complement strand
CTGAAGATGGACGTATTAACGTCTGAAACATGTTGAGCAATATATAATAAAGCAAGTGTCATCTAGTTGGTCAACCTTTATTCAAATATCAAGATGATGCACGGTCCAATACGCATAAGTTTTGGAAATATTTAAACAGAAATAAGGCGCCAAAATTACCAGCCAGTGAGTAAGTTTTCTAGTTTATTTTCATAAACGTCAGTTCGGATTGGTACTTACGTCTTGTCATATTATTGCGAAATATTTGGATAATTTTTTAGTGAATAAAAAATAAACTCATATTTGACTAATTGTTGTAAACAAACAAATATAAGAAAAAAAGAAAATACCGCAAACAATACTATAAAGATAAATGTCCCGAAATTATAGCTGATGTTTTAATTCGTAAATCAGGTGTTATAAATTTCAGGTTCATAAAACTTAGAAAAATACAAATAAAAGTATATTTCCCTTCCATTAAACTAATTTTCGGAAAAGCTATACCTTATTTGAAGGTTCTCAGGCTTCGCCAGTTTGTCTTCTTTATAAGAATGGTATGACGATGAAGACAGACATGGAGAACTGAGAGAATGGTACAATATCACTCGGAGAAAAGCCTGACCCAATGCCAATCTGTTCACCATAAACCTCAATACAGACTGGACCAAAATCGAATGAGAGTCACCGCAGTGAGAAGTCAGTGCCTTTTGAAGACTGCAAGGAACGTATACGACTTAACACAAATTGCTCTGTACCTCATAGAAAACACCGTGTGCTTCCATTAAAATAGCCAAACGACAATTGACGTATAGGGAAGTATGTAACACACTTACATACAGCTACATTGTGTGGACAAAATGCAGGTGTTTAGTGTACGTTTTAACCACTGTGCTTGCAAGGGTTTAATCAATGCCTACAAAATAATATTAACAAAGAAGATTTAAGAAATATGAAATGCAAGATCTGAGGTTTTCACAGCAGTAAATATAAGGTTGTTAATGCGAAGCCGTGTGGTCTGCAAGGAATGAACCTGATGGTTCAGAGGAAAATTTGTCTTCATCTTCATGTAGGGGATCTTCTACCTTGTAGATGGTGGAAGTGTGTTCCTCCGAAACGTGGGTATACTCCTTCCACATTATAAGTTATAATATCTCAAAAAAAGCACTTCATACCTTTCGTGTCGCTGATTTTTTGTAAATATTTTTAGACGCTCGCGGATATTTCAAGAAATCCTAAAGAGGTTTTGTGAAACAGTTTCATATATTGGCAACAAATTATTCGGCATAATGTTCATGAGAAATATTCTCAGAAGAGTAGAAAATAAAAAGAAAATGATTTTGCCACGTTGTTGCCTTTGTGTAAGTCTTCATCCCTTCCTGACATGCTGACAGCGAGAAATTGTTTTCTCTTGGGAATCACATCCTTTTACAGCTTCCTCACCTTTTCCCGTCTCCACGCCAAGTCATTTTGATTCCCTGCCTTTTTCAACTCGAATTATTTACTTTAAAAATGTCAAATTCAGGTTACATCCTCTTTCACGACTGTTTGCCTTAAGGAGCAGGAGGGAAAATAGGCCCTCTCCGTAACGAATTAAGCACCACGCCACTAAGATCCATAAGTGTGTGGAGCTATGGCTCCACGAAATCTTAAACTCGGCACTAGATGGAAATTCTTTCACTCCCCGCCCGTTTTGACCCCGAAATGTACAATCGTCAGTGTTAGTGCTAGTTTCTCGCAGCGATGATTATACAACACTACAGTCACAATTTTTTTGCGTAAGACCTCCGTAAAAATCAGACTAACTACATCACCAGTAGGACCCTACCTGGAAGAAGACCTGGTTGTCGCGAACCCAGCCGGTGACCATGTCGGCTCCTGGCATCTTCCCATCCCCCGAGAAGCCGAACCCGATATATCCCAGCGTACGCACTTGAACTTCGAACGTGATATTTTCTGTACCGGGAGTCCAGAAAACTGTGTAGTTGGGATCCAGATCTACTGAGTGGGTCCAGTGGGCGCCGGTAACATGCCCCAGCCCTATAGTGACAGTGAGCAGCACAGCCCAGATCCAAACCATGGCAACCTCAGCTCTCGACACACCACAGACACACAATCTCCGGCCACATCCTCTGTCCGACCACACTTCAGCCTGAAACATGTTAATTTTTTGAATGAGGTGACTTCTTGAACTGTATACATTACAGTACAGATGGTAAAGGGCTGACATACTTTTAAGAACCATTCAATTGCCCTCGGAATCAGAGGCCACAATCTGTAACATACAAAATTCCTACCTGCAAAATTTCAATTAACAATAAGTTTGTGTGCCCTCTTACTATGTATAATGCAGTAGATCAATAAGACATCCATACTTATTCAACCTTTTAAAGCTCACTGGTTGCTAAGTTTAGCGTGAAGTTTAACATTACAGTTTCTAGCCCTTTGTCCCACAGTGCATTTATGTGTTCTGTATGATCGTCACAATAAATAGCCAGTATTACGTTATATACTATTAACCGACTGACCTCTCTAACAGAACCACTCCACTCTCTGTGCGGTACCAACTGAATATTTGTATATAATGTAAAGTAATTTTGGTTTTCAGAGGGATAATCGCATTTCAAATATCCGCCACATATCCACCACCAGAGCAGATCCTAGCCCCTAATATTATCACTTCGTGAATAATAGGGTTTGAATATATCCTAATGTGTTACATTATTATGGGGCCGGGATATCGTAGACGGTATAGCGACTCGCTACGGGCTGGACGGTCCAGGGACCCAATCCCGGTGGGGGGGGGGGCGAGATTTTCCGCACCTGTCCAGACCGGCTCTGAGGCCCACCCAGCCTCCTATACAATGGGTACCGGGTGTTTCCCGGGGGTAAAGCGGCCAGGGCGTGGCGTTGACCACCTACCCCCATCTAGCGCCAAGGTTAATGGAAGAGTAGAGCTATACGTATACTCCCACTCTGGGCCTTCGTGGCCTGTTCTAGGGTGAACTTTATTATAACACTTGATAGTTTAAAGGTATTCAAAGCGTGAAGTACTTGTATTTGCATGTTACTTACAGATTAAGTAAAAAAATGCAGACTTAAACAATGACGAATGAAAAAAAGGAAGAATGCGTATTATGAAATGGAAAAGTTAGGGAGACAAGAGCAGCGCGGGATTGGTAATTTAACAATGAATGCTTCTGTTGTGTGTGATGCAGCGCCCTGTAACCTGGTGGGCAGGTCTACGTGAAAACGGTCTCGATGAACGTGCTGCTCCTATTTTTAGGCTTCTGCATGAAGATGGAGCCAGTATGTTCTTTCGAAAACTTGGCATCTATCTGCCAAATTACATGGCGTCATAATCCAGACGACAATATTTTCAAAATAGTAGTAGGGATTTTCAAGATCTCTTCCAATTTTCGGGCCACAGTACGAGAAAAAGTAAACAAAGACAGGAAATATACGTATAAAGTAGCACTGAAGCGCTTTCAGGTCTTTACGTCATTCTGTTTGATCCAATGGGGGCCACAGTTTTTGCTGTGGTTTAGAGTTTACATAAATTGTTATGTTACGTTATATTATATTATATTATATTATATTATATTATATTATATTATATTATATTATATTATATTATATTATATTATATTATATTATATTATATTATATTATATTATATTTTTTGGAAAAATTATTATAACAGTGCTGACGTTGTTTCTGCAGTATTTATCGGTCGTAAAGAACCTCGAATTGTTTTGTAATTTCCGACTTATAAAAAAAGCCCTTAGTCAACAAATTGTATTGCATTCAGAATTCTATCGATATACCAAATTCTATCGATATACCAAATTCTATCGATATACCAAATTTCACCGGCCTATTTGTGTATATAAGCATTAATATTAAATATTTAAATGGCACATTTTTATTTTTCGTAATTATGCATAACGCAAATTGCAGGAAAAGAACCAAAACTGGGATTATTTCGATAGATTTTTGATAAATGTCTGCATTACATAATTTCACCAAAATGCCTCCAGTGGGAACAGAGTTGTTTCTGCAGGACGTACGGACGGAAGGACGGACAGATGGGCAGATATGGTGAAGATGATAGTCGCTTTCCGCAACGTAATGCACGCAACTGAGAAACGCCAAACCTAACCTTGATACTTAGAGCAAAAAGGCAGCCAGGTTTTACCGCAAGAGTAGAGAAAATATGGAGCCCGAGATTTACCGGTGAAAATTCATACCGAGTCGTCCAGGCCCATAGGCGTAAATCAACGGTTAGGTGGAAAATGACACCTCCATTTTAGGGCAAATTGTGTCTGAAGGCTTTCAATAAAAATATTCAACTCAACCCAATGCTTTGGATATAGAAAAAGAAAATCCCCAACCCTTTGAAGCACTGAAAGGAAGAAAAGAAGTAGAAAATGAAGAATAAGAAGAAATGCAGCTGGATATGGCTGTTTTCAGGCAGTACCTACTCGTCCTTCTGGCCAATGTGGCACAAATGCCTCTCAAGTAACACATAACAATCAAGTTACAACCCTACAAGTAACACACCGAATCTCAATTACGAAGTCAGGTCTGTGAATATTATATAAGTAAATATTTTTTATTGACGGTGAGGATCATACTGAATGTTCAAGCAACTGGTACTTACACTTAGTAACAACTGGGCTTTAAAGAGTTAAATATTCCGCAATCATGCTACTGAATCTGCTCAATTTTTGTTTCTAATTACGCTAATATTTAGAGTACATCAATTGTTTCTACTGAAAACCATTCAGTTGTCCCACAATGCTCCCTTGACACGCCACTAACGGGTTTGACATAAAGCCTTAAATTATGTGTAATTGCCTCCATGTTTTACTAAAACATTTATCCATACACATAATTACACGCCAGGAACGTAAGGGACACAGAGTTGACAGTAAATTCATTATACCATGGTTTAAATTAAATTACCTTTACAGTTTAAACAAACAGTTAAAACACGTAATCCTGAAATGTCGTTATGCAAATTCGTAATAAATGTACTTCACTTAAGAGTGAAGATCTTCATTATTTGTAGTCTGTGGTAAATAATAGTGCAAATACCTTATTGCATGAAGATAGCAGACATAAGAATGTTAAGATTGAATGAACTAGCACGTATGAAATAAATGAAGGCTGACGCGATTACCATCGGTAAGACTTAAAATGAGCAAACTACCAGAACATTAAAACGGATCTTAATAAAACGCTACTGGCGTACAAGTGAGAGAAACTCTGAACACGTTTCATCATCTCAGGTAATCCCGGAGTCTGAAAATTATATTCCTAACGGGCGTATTGTAGTAGGTTCTCCGATTTCCCCGTTTCACCTGAAGATAGAGACATAAATCACCCCCGAAAAGTCGTGGGTTTTTGAGTCTGAGACGATAAAAAATGCCCAAAATTCCAGTCGCCAGTACAGTGGCATCGCCACAACGCTTTAAAGCGAAATTAAAACCGGCGTACAGAATGGATGCATTTTGCTCAGGGTAGGAACGGTGACGTCCTCTCGTGAATGTGGGAAGGCACATGTAAAACACCACTGCTGCTTGGACTTAGCTGCAGAGATGAAGCACAGTTTTGGTCACGGATTTTATGATTGGATAGAACGATTCTAAGGTCCGTATTCGTGGATGGCTGATTATTCTAAAAGACTTGTTGACTTCTTCACGCTACTATTCTCTACATATATCCGTGTCCTGTTCCCCCATTCGCTGCTTTGTACTTGTTAGCCTGTTTTACGACAACGAAATTCAGCAGTGTTGCATCACTAGCATTCCCTTTTACGACACAAGGAGAGTAGATGGAAAGAGATAAGCTTTTGCGTGAGCTTTCATCGTGATCAAACTGCATAGTAGGATTCGGTTGTCTCATACACCGCAATATACCATACAGATTTAAGCAAAACTTGAATAACTTCTAGTTCATACCAGCCTTATATGATGTGGCGCCAAGTACCCTCATACACATGTACCAAAGTTTCGGAAGAAACTTGCTACCAATCTGCACGGCGTCACATGCCAAAAATTATAACTTTGTCGGTAAGTAATAAAATCTTCTGTCCCTCATTATAATGACCAAAATCTGTCGCTTAAGACAAATCTTTCTCTAGGGAAGAGGTTCTCTAAGTCAAAGTCCTTTTTAAAAAATGGAAAAAGTGCATCATAGAGATCACGTACAGCCCCTCTGGGTTCCCTGTTTTAACTTCAAAAATTTATTGCCCGATTTCAATAACTTGGCATCGATAGTAGGCCTCAGAAGGACACTTCGATGCCATGTATCTTAAATTTCATCAACAATAATTTCCACAAAATTTCGAGGACGGAACGGCTGTATTGCTGCTTGTAATAGTGTACTGAAATTTCGCCAACCTTTGCCTTATCTGAAGCCCAGCCTGTGAGCATTTACGTAAAAGAGTACAGCATTAAGAGTTGAATCTGCGTATCCACTGAAGAGAGCCACAGCAAGACGACAGGAAGAACAGGTTCACATTTTGCTTGCGGCCAAATTTCTTGTCTTACTACAAGATATTAAGAGAAAATTTGACCTTAGATCGTAACACTCACTTCCTTGGGGACGCCATATCTCATACATTCAAGTAGCTTTTTTCACAAAAATTCAGAATTTGATTTTTGTCCGAGAACTAACTTTCTGAATGACATCTGTGTATCTCTTCCGCACAGAAGGTCCAATGCCCCTGCCTACCTAGAGAGTTAAAGCCAGTTTCGTTCGACACGACCAGTTTCCATGACAGACGTTTTAATAGTAGACACTTAGTCTGTATGAAATAGACCAAAGACTGGACGGTCAAGGAATCGTGGTTCGATTCCACGCACAAGTGACGGTTCATCTCTTATCTACAGCGCCCAAACAAGCTCTGGAGCCCACCCAGCCTCTTACGCAGTAGGTACAGCGGTTTATTTTCCTGAAAGAAATTTATTAAATTGTACCACTGTCCATTTACATCTATCCAGTGCTGAGGTCCATGCGTGAAGCAACACACCCAATCCATACACAAGCATTTTTCAGGTGGTGTTGTGCCTATTCCATGTAGTCTCCTGATAGGTACTTCATATGAGTATCTTGTCCACATCATCGTAGTCACAAGACTAGTCCAGTTTAACATCTTTTTTATAGTAATCTATCGATTTATTATGTACGTAAAAATAAATCACGGTAATTTCTTTAAATAAGTTTTCGAATTTGTCAAAGACATCCTACAATTCCGCGCTAGGTAGATTGAGCGGTTGAAGTTACGTCATAAAATAAATATATATTGCCAACTTACAGGTCTAAACAAAGATTTTTCCGCACATCATTCAGGAATTTAGTTTGTGACCTTCTGAGTTACATCACCTCATGGTACTGCAGCAAGTTACAACGATTTCAGAGATCCCGACGTCTTCAACTTCAGAACTGGTATCAAGATTGATTAATAAATTCCTCTGAAAATCTTGTACAGACCTACTAAAATACGAGGTACCATGACCCAGAAGATGGCATACAAAATTTCTGCAATTTTGTGCCCAACAGAAGATCCACCGAGCTCGTCGTCATGATTGCGAAGAGCCTAACGACTGTCGGTGAGAACCAGACACAAAGAAACTGCCTCATATTCTAACCCGCGATCAACAAAGACCAGAATTTAAGATCCAAATTCTAATAGCACGATTACTGTTACATTTAATTTTGTGCTATACTTTCAAATACTTTAAAGAAATCAGAAAATCGAAAGACTGTTAAATCCATTTTAGCACTTGAAAGACGAAGTGAAGACGACATTATTTGAAGACCCAGTCCGTACCGCGCAGTAAACACTTTTCATCTCGATTTTATAAAACCAATTAGTTTATGTTGTATGGGACAGAAGTCACTCCTTGTTCTCAGATAAATACCAAACATATAAATACAGTGTGGGCAGAGCGTACAATTGTTGAATGTTAAACCTGTTGGAGCGTCACGTAACCAGTGGTCTTTAAAAGGTAAATAAGTGGTGAAAGCGATCCAAAAACAGTTATATTGCACGTTTCTGACAAGTGTCAAAAATGTGCAAGTCAATAAGCATCTCACTTCGTCGCTTTAATTGAACGAAATTTACAAATAATTGATCATAACATTTTCTGAGAAGTTATTATTAAACAACTTAATATCCACAAATGTTGGCACTTTGATCCTTGAATATACGAAGCTAATTTACAATAATTATAGTTGTTTACGTGTATTCTTAGAAAAAAGTGAAACTCGCCCAACGAAATACAAGTTTCTTGAACCCCACTAGACGTTAGAAGCTGCAAGTTGTAACTCAGCACAGAATTATGCATAATATAAACTTCGTCTATTGTGTAACTGAAGAATAAAATTCAAATAGATGCCACTTATTACATTATTATGCTTCTGTTAGGCTCAACATGTTTCGACCACCATTATGCTCATCATTAGGAGCTCACGACGATAGCGTTCGTTACCTTATAGGCCGTCTGGTTCTCGAGTTGCTGCTGGTTGGAAGTTAAGAGCAGGCAGGATGGATGAGTGTCTGGACCGAAGGTTGTAATAGCCTTCGGTCTGGACACTCATCCATCCTGCCTGCACATAACTTCCAACCAGCAGCAACTCGAGAACCAGACAGCCTGTGTGGTAACAAACGCTATCGTCGCGAGCTCCTGATGATGGGTATAATGGTGCCCGAAACATGTTGAGCCTAACATAAGCATAATAAAATAACAAGTGGCATCTAGTTGGATTTTATTCTTCAGTTATCAAGATGAAGCACGGTCCAATACACATCAAATTAGTCTAATGTAATTCATCAGCTCTGTCCTTAATTTTTACTTTTCTGATAACATACAACCAATGTGAAAACTGTGCCATGTTATTTTATTACCAACATGCAAAATGTACCGACTGAGCGTACACTTAAACCTCCTAAGCAAAAGATGTACAAAAATCCTTATCGAAACTCGGGCAACTGTAACAAAATTACAAAAAAACTCACACATTTGTTACATAGTTTATTTTAATTTTAATCTTGTAACTATAAATCAACTGATACAATACTAATAGAGGATAAAAATGCCGAATGTTTATCACACACAATACGGACAATACTACACCCTTCTGGGTCTAATGGTCGCCAAAATCTTGTGCTCTTACATGTAACCATTTGTGTTAGAAAAAGTTATCTGCTACTGACAGAAAATAAAATAATCACATTCTTGTATTTTAATGAAGATTTATTAAAACACAGGTAAGATGTAAAAGTAGGTTTTGGAATTCACACTAATGATGTAATGTTCATACAGAAATAAGTGGAACTTGGTTAAAAAATTCTTCTTTATTGTGCTGTGTGGGCTCTGTGTACCTACTTATTGTAGGTGTAGAGGGCTACTGTTGCATCTGATCACAGTCAAGGACACACCCACACTCGGTAGGACTCCTGTGGAGGAGGGTTAGACCTGTCGCAGGGACCTCTATCTGACAACGACAGGTATTCATGCGGCAGGTGGGATTCGAACCCACAATTCCAGCAAGCGAATGACCGTAGACCGAAGTCTTAAACCGCGTGCAGCCACTGGGATCAGCAGTTAAATATTTATGAAGTTGAAATAAGAGGGACACAGACGCCATGTTTATGTCACAAGCCTAATATTTTTTCTGCAAGGAAGAACTTACTAATTCCATGGAGAGGAGGTATTGTAAACAAATTATGAGGTATTTAATCAGTAAAGTAATTCTCTTCTTTCTATCTGAGCAAATGTTTCGTTACCGTAATCACAAGAGTTCACCGGAGGCATATAAATCTAACGGAGGACTTCCCTTTCAATTTATTTCATATTTTTTTAATATTATACTCTCATCTATGCCTAGGTCTTAAAAGTCGTCCCTTACCTTTACGTTTTTACCACAAAAGTCCTGTATGCATTTCTATCCTTTCCCATGCGTTCCAAATTCCCAGCCCATATCATCCTCCTTGATTATGACCCTAATAATATCTGGTAAGTAAGACAGACCACGAAACTCCTCACCTGACCCACCTTCTCCATTCTCCTGTTACTTACACGGTTTTAGGCCCAAATGTTCTCCTCAGTAGCCTGTTCTCGAACATTCTCTTTCTCTGCTTACTTTGAGAGGTATCAAATCTTGCATACATATAAAGTAACAAGCACAGTTATGGTTATGAATATTTTAATATTTACCAAACGGTAGCAAGTATTCTCCTAAATGAAGAAGTAAAACAGAAGATATGATTTTAAGGCTTCGTTGTCAAAAGACATAGGTTTTGAGGCTCCAGCACTTGGGCGTTCTTCGCTGTGCATATCACACACTTGTCTGACATGGCGATAGACTTATTTATCACTTCGAGACTAAGTGCACGTCTTCTGTAAACTAGGTAGCCTAACTCGAATGTTAAATTCGGTCAATAATTTCCACGTTTCAAAATTCACACCCCTGCTGTTGTTTCGCTGTAAACCTGTTTATTAGGATATTTTGGGTTTCCTCCGCTGGTGTTAATATTGCCTTCCTTTCAATTAATCACTCTCAGAGCAAACGAAGTTCACCGGGTCCACTACGTGGCTGCTGAAGTCATCGTCGAGCGTTGTGTTCAGGCAACTGATATCTGCGAATTCAGTGGTTCGTGTAATTTTTTGTTAGTGGGTTGGACAAGCCTCTGAATTCAGTCATGACCTAAAGAACAAACGAAATATATCACCAACTATTATTGATTTTATTTATTCCTGTGGTGGGGTGAGAGATCTGTCTTTGGCTTTTAACAGCACGTTCGCCCATTCTATGGATTGTAGGTGAATAAATTTGGAATTATGTTGGAATGACTTCCGTCTACCAAAATTCCACATGGACGGATGGCCGGCCTCAGCAGTCAGACGTCAGCGAACAGTGGCTTAAATAAAGGGGCGATCATTTAATTAATTAACAAATTAGTTACCGTAGTGGGTACAGACGCACCCAGAATATTTCTTTGCGGGGGAAGAGGGGGGGGGGGCTGGCCCTGAGGCTATGTATAATTTATGCTTGATTTTAAAAAAGATATGTTATGATATGATATGATATGATATTAGGAAAATCTTGTCAAAATCTTCGAGCCGATATCTAGTTAGGATACAGGAGAACTAAAACTAACTGAAGAAGAAAAAATCTATACATTTGTAAGTTATTGTTACATTTTTCAATATTCAAATCCACTGGTCATCAACCGATTTCGGTGGCTGACTTAGGCTGAAGCCTAAACCACAAAAACTATGTATATCATTGTGTCTAATATATATATATATATATTTAATTTCGCTAAAACGGAGCGGGGGGGGGGGGACTGCAGCCCGGCAGCAAATACTCGAGCTCTGCCTCTTTCACGAAGAACGGATTATTAGTTACTTTTATGTCGTCTATCGAATACCAGACCAAATACGAACTTCATGTACAAAAAAGTACACTCCCCAATACTTGATAGCTGACCATTAACAGTTTGTTGCAAGATTTCTTCCGACTAAATGTCACCGTACTTAGAGTTATCATGAGCATTTGCAAGGAGAGACGGGATAATCGGCTGTTCACCCATACAGTGCACTCTGCTGTGTATTCCCTATAATCGGCTGTTCACCCATACAGTGCACTCTGCTGTGTATTCTCTACAATCGGCTGTTCACCCAAAGAGTGCACTCTGCTGTGTATTCCCTATAATCGGCTGTTCACCCATACAGTGCACTCTGCTGTACATTCCCTATGGTTCTTAAACAAACACATTTTTTACTGCGTTATATTCACCGAATGGTGTTGTTAACGGAAGCACGCACTTTCAGTGTAAGGTACAAACTGAATCTTTATACACAATGTAGACCACTGTTTCTCGAACTTCTTGCTGGCGGTCCTTTTTCGCTTCGAAAAATAATCACGGATCGCCACATCCTCATTCACGTAAATAGAATATCCGGATGATAAGTACCCAGAATTACAAATTTTTATCTCAAAACTGAGTTTAGATAGCTATGAATGGGCCTACATACCAATAGCACACTTAACCATGCATTACATAATTTGACCTTAATTAAAATGACTGTCGTTTGCTTCATGGGTACAGGAAGTTCTTGAATTAGATATCCTAAAAGTCAAAAGGAAAAAAACATCGCCAATTAAAGAAGTTCCACGATTATTTGTAACAAAACATGATTCATTTAACATAAAAATAAGCAAACTTCAAAGTATCCGTTACAGAAATGTACCCAAGAATCCCCTGAGAACTTGTAGATGATCCTTTGGGGTCTGCTTAGTATACTTTGGGAACCACTGATGTAGACTGGTTTTCTTTTCAAAATCTGTGTTTTAGTTCAGGGGGTTAGTCGCTGGCGTCTAATTGCGGAGGTCCGGATTCGAATCCGGTTTAGTCCATGTTAGATTTGTGATGGCCGAGGTGGGAGGTTGACACATTTGTCTCTATGAACTCCATTTCCTTCCTGTCGAAGTAATTACATCGACGCTCTGTTCATAACATCATCTTAATACTAGTCTCATCAGAAGGTAAAGCCTGAGAAGCCTGGGAACCTTCAAAGCATTGCTCTTTCGGATATTGAGAAACAGTGTAGAGTAGAAAATTGTAACATTTTTCTGCTCAATTTTTTGGGGGGGTAAGAAATACTTTGAGGTTGAGAACAAGGTGTTAAGGAATCATAATGAGGAGCATAATGATTTGTAATCCTTGACAAATATTAGTAGGCTGATTAAATAAGAGGATGGACTGGGCGGACTGTGTGAGGTACGTAAAAGAGAAACGCTCACAGGGTTTTGGTGGGAAAACACAAAAGAAATATATTACTTAGACTACCTGAATGCAGTTGGGAACGTAATGTGAAAACGGATTTGATCGGAGTTTGTTCATTGGCTTCACCTCACTCACGGTAGGAATCAGTGGCAGAGGGTTGTGAATACAGGAGTGAATATGCAGGTTCCTTAAAATGGGGGAAAGTTTTTGATAAGCTCAGCAACTATCAGTGTCATATGCCTGAACAGAAGAGAAGAAGGCTACTGAACGCTTCAGACAAGGTAAGTAATTTCGGTGGCCAAATTTTAAACCAGAAACTTCGGAATAAATGTCAAAAATGTTACTTCCTACATAACAGTGCCATCTGTATTTTTTGTTTTTACCAAGTCATCTGTTGCAAGAATGTGGCTAGTTTGGAGAAAGCGCGGTCAAAAAAACGAGACGGTGTTAGCAGCATGGAAATGCCAGGACACTCACAGACCGTGAGAAGCTGAGTGTCGGGTACCAAAGAGGGACAAAGGAGGTACTACATTATAACAACCCCAACAATCAGATTCTGGTGGATCGTTTACTGTATGAAATACAATGGAAGTTTTATAGTAGGCTATATTATTGGCCAAGATATTGTAAACTCCCCGTCATATTTCCACTATTGATTAATGTAGGACGCATGCATATTGTTTCAGAGAATGTAAGGCAATAATTCTATAAGGATATAGCAGTCATAACATAACTATATTAACAGGTGTATATAACTTATCAACATCAACTACATGTTTCGACCAATGCTGCTGTGGCACGCCCACCGACTTTGTGTAAACGAGATCTCGTCCCTCTTACCTACACTAATACCAATAAATGTACTGTGTTATATCATATCTATATAGCGTCTCTGACAAAAATGTATCCAACCTGATGGTGGCCACAGCAGCGTTGGCCGAAACATGTAGTTGATGTTGATAAGTTTTATACACCTGATAATATAGTTGTGTTGTGACTGCTATATGCTTATAGAATTATTACCTTAGGTTCTAACAACGGGGATGACGCTCCTTGTAGTTGCTTCAGAGAATTCGGTCTAATATACTAGCTTAAGGTACGTTGAAACTCCAACAGAAAAATGTGAAAATTCTAATCTCTAGGTACTGTTTCCACACGTAACCTCTCAACTGATCCAGTTTACACATTGCAGTCCTTGGGGGTATAGGTACTGTGAAATAATATTTTCACTAACTATGCACCCCATGAGCTTGCAGTTTTCTAGACTAGAGTTTGGCAGAAAAATTGGTGACTGAGACACACAAAGCATAAAGTCGGGAAATAATTCTACCAATTAATTTTCTCTTGAAAATCTTCTGCATTTGTAATCGAACAGTTTTTATTCTTGCATTGTTACAGAGCGAAAATATACGACCAGACCGATTGTGACAGTTCCATAATATTAGTTACATGGCAAGAGGTGCAAATGACATTACTTTCCGACAGTGAGGGAAATACTGCAAGTTCCATGACTATTTTTATATAATTTCATTAAGAACGCAACAATTTAAGCGCTGAAAACTGAAAAAAACTCTAAGAATAAATTAGAGTAAATATGCTGTAAATGTAAAATACGTTGTAAAAATTCTGTATTTGAGTTTTAACATAAAAATAAAGGCGCATCCACGAAATAAAGAAATGAATTTGAATTAATAATTATTATTTGACCTTCACACTTATTGCGATAATGTATACAAAAAAGTACAAAGGCATGAGACACACATGTCCCCACTTAGTGCAACCCAGTTGTCATCACACAAAGCACGCTTCCGGATACAACACTGTCGCTCTTCTGCCGATACCAGAACTTCCGCACTGAACGCACTGAATCCAATCATTCTTGTTGTTTCTGTCATAATAGTGGCCTCCGCAGTCACCGCACTGTAAGAACTCTTTTTTTTTTATTGACCCTGAATTTTTTACACGGTCTTGTTGTATTTGATTGTTTTTTCGTATAGAACAGACGAAAAATTTTTCCAATATGTTTATTCATTTGGGAAACAAAGATCAATTAAAAGGTGCAGCTGTCACATTTAGAGTTGGAGGGCAATTTGCTGAATTGTTAGTAATGTTGTATATCGGGAATAAAGTCGCGAATTGACTGTGATGTTGATCAGATTGTGTGTTCATAGATATGTTGGAAAGTAGGAAAGCTTTCATCATTTTGCGATGTGTTGTGGACTAGAGTGGAAAGCTGCTGTTCAATTGGCGTTTATGGCCTAACGCTTGGAGAAATGCTGTTTCTGGGAAGATATTTGGTTTGTCTGGGCATATTCCAGTAGCAAAGCATCCTTGGTCTCCTTGGGGCATCACAATCCACCATCGGCCGTAGCACTGCCCTTGACATAGGTGTGAGCCGTTCGTCCATGCTGAAAGTTCATGGATAGCAGCTCCATCTGTGCCACCCCCAGATGCAATCGGACAGTTCTTTTGTGTCCGGAGTAGGGCTTTGTTACTGGCAGGGTTCCTCTCTCTCCAATGGAGAGGAACGTGGTGTGATGTGGCAAAAGTCTTCTTGGATGTTATCTTTGATAAATACGACGAGCCTCTCTGCCATTTCCTCTTCCTGCACCGTAAGTGACGTGCATGTCAGTCATATCCGTCCAACAGAAACGATGCAAAATTACCACTCAAGAAGCCACACGTACAAAAAATGAACTAGAGCATACTGCTCTCCTCGCTGTACACAAGTGAGTATTGTGCTCTCGACGGCGGGGTAAAGTGGAGTAATTACGGGAACCGACAAATGAATGGCGCGACTTTGATAATCCACTGCTTCAAACCTAGGCGTTCCCGGACGGACGTTCCTTATCTCAGAATATTGACTTGGGTCCCCCTCTATCCATGTTGAAAATCTGTCAGTTTTATTCAGTTCCACATTGCACATAATTTAATTATTGTTGTTAAAACATGAGTAAAATTGAAATTTAACGTTTCTTCCTCTAAACGTTAAAAGTGTCGGCCTACCGTTAATTCTGAATTTCAAATTGCGGTATTATCCTAAACGATATCTTTCACTTCACTCGAAATACAAACCTTAACGAATATATCTAAGCAACAAGGTATAACAAAATATACAGAGCATTAAATTCTGAATCGAGCGAATTAAAATATGGATAACTGCACATATGGATAATATTAAACTCTCACAACACTCTTGTGGAATATTCAGCCTCTAAAATGCACATATGCGTATTGGCACACTAAACGTTTTGGCTGATATGTAGAAAATAACGTCGATATGTGAATTCAAATTTCCAAACACAGAGACAGCAACAAGGGCGAAAAGATTATTGAACGTACAATTCGCTCTGTTTTGGTGTAACCGAAGATTAGCATGAATAATAGAAGTGCAGTTATAATCCGTTTGGTCTTAAAGTACGAAGTTACCCTTTGTACAGGCAAAGGTCACAGTTCCAGCACCGGCCGAAATATCGACAGTTCTTACTAGCTTCGTAAGAACATAGTTTTCGACACTGATTGCCATCTAGCAGAAGGATCCGTGACTGTAAGAATGACTGGCTAAATGTGGACAGGCTAGGACAGAATTTAACTCTTGTGCTTCCACATAGATTGTGTAAATCTTATGTGTATTGGACCGTGCATCATCTTGATATTTGAATAAAGGTTGACCAACTAGATGACACTTGCTCTATTATATATTGCTCAACATGTTTCAGACGTTAATACGTCCATCTTCAGGAGCTAGTGAG
>Ga0136643_10006684_pt1 | contig 16540 bp, 13 predicted proteins | sample TergutLab28metaG_FD_96883 | JGI IMG/M metagenome (GOLD analysis project Ga0136643, IMG submission 96883) | Labiotermes labralis P1 segment gut microbial communities from Petit-Saut dam, French Guiana - Lab288 P1 (version 3) (version 3) | ecosystem: Host-associated > Arthropoda: Insects >... | reverse complement strand
TACATCTGGTTAAGCAGATAGGGGAAGGAATAGAGAGCTGTATGCCAAATTATTAAAACTATGTGTAATGATGTACAAAAACAGTCAAGTGGAGAGAAAATAGGAGCAAAGAAATATTTGTGTATGTATAGAGATGTGAAAGAAGAGAAGTGTATGTACATTGTGGGGGGGTGATATGTATCACTGAAATGGGATATTGTGGTTGAGATTGGGAACTTTGAAATTTAGAGGTATAAGCAGAGGTGGAGAAAACATAGATGTGCTGAACATAAAGAAGAAGAGAATGGCATAAATATACTGTTGGAATATAGAGACATTGAAATGGAGGGAACAATTTTTTTTAACAATAAATGGTTACACATAAATGAAGAAATGGCATTCAATAAAACAATTAGTTGTGCCAAGATTACAGAATTGAAAATTGTTTTGGCAAATTTTTGTACAAAATAAATGTAAATGCAAAAACCAAGGGAAATAAACTCTGCACCATTTAATGGATGATGGAGATGGAACATTATGAATAGAAATAGTTTTTGTGTAGAAGAATTTACAATAGAATAGAATAGTGCATTGTGTACAGAGTAAACTTCATGAGACAAATGACAGATATTCATAAATAAATACAGCAGATATGTGCTGGTAAAAACCAGGTGTCAGCAGTCACATCCCAAGGAATTTGATTGATTTTATAATGCATTGTCAGCCATATTTCACAGTTTGAGGTAAATTCAGAGTAACTGACTGCTAGGTTGTTGACTGTTGCGTTTCAACCTTTATGGGGATGGGAGCCCAGGACCCCCCTTAGCAGAGGATGTGGCAGTACAGTTTTTTCTACTCTGCTTATGCATGTTCGCAGTGTTGTTCTAAATTATAAGTTTGCAAACAGTTTGTTGTTACTATTCTCACATTTGGACTTGGCGTATGGTTGCTGTTGTGATGGATTTCTCCTGCACAACTCAGATGCTTGGTTTTATGACCACAGCACCAGGATGATACTGAAAATGACTGTCACTTTGTTAACAAATGAAAATTCTTCTGGTTGTGGTGCCATGCAACCATACCTCCTACCACAAATGGAATGCTAAAGTCCGGAATAAGTAACTCCCTGTAGACTCCTTTGTTTTAAACGTCTGGACTGATGTTACTACACTGCTGTTTCTTTAGTCTTGGGGGAGGTATTGGCTGCTGTGTTGGTTTTTGGAACCTTTCACTGCCAAGCCAGCGTTTTACTGCATTGCCAGCATGATAGTAATACAAGTACAACAGCACCAGTGTCACAGCTACTGCTATTAGGGCACAGATTATTACTGTCACCAGCCACCAGGTTGTTGCTGGTTCAGGTACAGGTGTTTGTTCTGTTGATGCTGTCTCATCCGTGTTCTTGTTTTCATCATGTATTGGAATCTCATTATAGAATGGTGTCTCATCAGCTAAGCCAGATAAGTCAACTATTTCAACATCGGCACATGCTCGGAATTCCTCCTGAGGGCCACAACCTACCGCTCCTGTGCCGTTTTCACAAATTCCCCAGTTGTTGCCTGCAATATATTTCCATTGCAAGATGCACTGAGTACAGGTCAGGTCACGTGGCAAAAGGTATCGTGTCTCAAACACCTGAAAAATTAATGGCAACATGATTTGTATGTAGAAAGATAGAATAAGAGAAGTGTAACTTTGTTGAGAGTTTTGTATATTTTAAATTATGGTGTACCTGTCTGCATACAGTAAAAGTTGTGATGTCTAGTGTCTTTGGGATTGGGTTGCTGGATGTTGTAATTTTCCACAACTAGACTAATAATTAATGTGTATATTACTGTACCTAGCTATACCATGAACATTCCTAACTGTTTAATTTGTCACATGATATCCTCTCCTGTTTTCTGTACTGTACTTATATAACATTATATATATATATATATATATAATCTGAAATAAAACCAATAAGAAATCAAATATTTCACGCATTTAATTATTACATTCACTATGCTGCTGCCAGTTGATGGAATAGTGAGATGTAGGGATCTCGTAGTATTCGTTAATATAGCTTTCCAGATCAACCAGTGCCAGACATCACAGCTGTATTCAGACATCTAGATTACTCATCTATCTCAATATGTATTGGAATGTGTCTAGATCCATATGTAATTAATTGTACCATAGACCATTTAAATCTCACTAATTATAAAACATCATCCTTTGTGATGGTTAACAAAACACTGAGAGTAGAAATGTGGTAAAAGTAAGGGCTAAAGGAAGAATGCAGATAAAGTAAAATGGGCCCACAATCCATCATCCGAAACTCTAGAGGCCAGATGTGTCTCATATGTCTCGTTAACTAGGTTTCTGTCTAAGTAATGTCACTTAAACTGAGTAAACTGCCACAATCCCTTGCTTGCTGATAAATACATGTTTGTCAAGGCCACACTTTTCACCATATTGTCTATGGGGATTCTTCCACCTGTGTTCACAATTTTGTTATCATCATAATCACCAATATCCTCGTGGTTATCTGTAACTATTATCATTTCAGCTATTCCACCATCACTCAAAGAAGGCATAACAGGTGCATCATTCCCAATGTTCAGCACTTCTTTGATGTCAGCTTCCTTGAACTTAAACTTTTGGCATGAGTGACGATGTCTGTGTCATCTTTTTCTCATCAGTTATGTGAAATCCTTAAAAGTCTTCATCAGCAGGTTTGTTTTCAAACTTCGATGTCAGCCAAAGTCTGTGCTCAGCTTGTTAGTGTTGATTTATGAACATTGTTCCAAACTTAAGGAATTGTGTAAATGGCATCCTTAAGACTGAACTATTTCAGGAAGTGCAGGATTCCTACACCTGTATTGACTGCAGCAAGCATACAGGTAAAAAAAAAAGTGTTTCTGCTTGCTCTTCATGGAGCACAAAATTTCTTGATCACAAGGCTATATTACAGCAGTCACACAAGAGGGTGAAGGGGAAGCAAATGCTGAAAACATTACTTTTCACCAGAAGTTCAGGAGGGGAATGCACAGAGGAGTTGTCCAGGAACAATACAATTTTACAGTATTCTTCCAGTCCAGCTTGCCTGCAATAAGCTCATGCTGCAGGTACAAAGTTGTTATGGAACCAGACAGAAAATATTTCTCTAGTTACCCATGCTTCCTTATTTGTGTCATAATGCGCAGGTAAGTTGTGTACACCTTTGAAATACCTCAAGTCTTGGCTTTCCTTGGTCACTGCCGAGTTTATCTTGTGTATTTCAGCAGCATTGGCCCACCCAAGAACAGTTATTCTATGTTTTGTTTTCTTAAAACCTGTTGGTGCTCTCTCAAAAGTATTGTAAATTTGTTCATGACAAGGGTTTTCATATCTTGGTAAATTTGTCAATGTAAGTTTTAGCTACTTCAAGATCAGCAGAAGTTTTTTCACCAAAGATTTTCAGATATTTTTCCAAATGATGCTTTTTAAATTTCTGCAGCCAACCTTGTGAATATTCACACTCACTTTCAATGTTCAGGTATCTATGGTATACTGTAGCTTGTTTCGTGACCAACAACCCGGTCACTTGCATATGTTGACTTCTTCATTTGTTGAATTCAATCAACATATGGTCAGAATCGTCATTTAGTGTCATATGCAATGTTTTCCTGTTTTTCATCGTCACTGGAAATGTGAAACTTTAACAACTTGTCTTTCTTTGATGTGTATTGGACCGTGCATCGTTGTGATAACTGAAGAATAAGAACCAACTAGATGCTACTTATTGTTTTATTATACTTATAATAGGCTCAACATGTTTCGGGCACTACTATGCCCATCATTGGGAGCTCACGACTATAGTGCTGATTACCACATGGGCCATCCGGTCTTGGGTTGCTGTTGGTTGGAAGTTAGGTGTAGGCAGGCAGGATAAGTGTCTGGGCTCCAGGCTATAGTATGTGCGCATTTGAACCAAAAGCAACTAAATGACAAAAAAGCAAAAAGCTGTCACCAAACAATAGACACACATGTGGCTGATAGGAGCACTGAAACACAACTGATGCCTCACAACTGCACCGTGATTGGCATGGGTCAAAACTGTCAGTTTTCAGAGCCTTTTGGATGTTGGAATTGTGGATAAGGGTTTGTGGACCAGTATTATGTCACTCCATTTTCCATGTAAGGTACTTTAATTAACAAAATATAACTGCTGCAGAAGGATCAGCGTATGAGTAGTTACTTGCATCCAGTGTTCACTACATCAGAACTGTTTGTACATTTTTCATGTAACTTTAACAATATCCAGCCCACAAGTTAGGTCCAGAATTTTTGTATATTCATGTTCAAATTGACATTTTGCTTTAATTTTTGTAATAGGAGGCACTGGCTGCCAGTTTTAAAATATGTGTTTATACTGTTTATTATGAGTCTGCAATATTGATTGCATTGGTATCAAGTCTGTGCTGATCAGGTTAGTCCACAGTAAAAATTACACAATTAATTACTGGTACTTGTGGGTTAGATATTTGTGATTTTTTTTCTGTGGCATGACAGTCCAAATTGGGCCTAAATCGCCCCATTTTTGAGGTTTCTAGATCACACACACACCTATACAAGTGGTCAGCTCATCACAGAGGCTGCTGCCTACACAACATACAACAAACACAAGAGATGAACATGCCAGCCCTCAGCAAGATTCAAATCTGTAATCCCAGTGATTGAGCTGCCACAGATCTAAGCCTGCATAGTAGGTATGGCTACTAAAATTGACATATGTTGTTATTAAATGTATGCATACATTAAGTTAATATTTACCAATATTCCGTAATAAAATTATGAAAATTTATATGAAACATAAGATGTAGTGTTTTTGAACACAAGAAATACAACATATTACACTGCATGTAACTACATGTAAGTAGAGTATGAACTTCTTACATACCTTGTTCCCTGCTGCAGGATAATACCGAGTTTCATGATTCTGCTCATCTGATACCCCAGCAAATTTGGCTCTCCTGAGGACATATTTATCAAGACAAGCCTGTGTTCCAGCATGTCTTGGTGCGTTGTTGGGACAAAGTCTAAACTCAAAGTAACCGCGGTGATTTGCTGTTAGTTCAACTCTAATTGTGATGGCTGAGTCCTTTTTATAACGACGTACTATTATACCTTGGGCATACTTGCCACCTGCTTCATGTGGTCGAGGCTGTTGGAATGAAAATACAAATTAGAATTGCATGATTTATTGTGAAGGTACAGTATAGGAAGCTTTGAGAGAATATTGATAACTTCTGTCTGACCTAAGAAACATGTTGGTAACTGCATTCTAAGGATTATGCAAGTCCGCTTTACCAAAATCGGAATGATGCCACTAATTGCAGACTGGGGAGCCCAGACTTCAGTCCCATTATTGATACTGAGCTCCCATTGTCTACCGCTGTGACCAAAATAGCTTTTCATACAAGTCCATTTTTCTAGCCAACAGACACTGAAGTTTATTCTCCAAGGACAAAAGCAGCTGGAGTTAGAAGCTGACAGCTCATTTCTGCCTAATGCCAATCCATGTTGTGATACTCATCTCTTACCTTTGTGCCAATGCACATACATATATATACAGTTTGGTGTATCTAATGTATTATGTATCCAAAGCATGACAGATCCTGATTGCAAATGCATTTCCTCTTCCATCGCCCTGTTTGTTGAAGATACAACTCATTATTTTCACTACTAGGTTATTTTGTCATTTCCTTTGAAAATGTTCCATCTCCACTTAAATGCACTTCCTGAGTTGTAAGAGTCTGTCATTACTCAATCAATGTGTTGTGTAACAGCAGATTTATGGCTTTAGATGTGAAAGTAGTTAGCATATCTCATTGCCATAATAAGAAAACAGTTGCACATCAACATACAATGGCATCACAGCAGACTTGCATTCATCATTGTATTCAGTATTGGAAGGTTACCATTGGATAAGGAACAGTGTTTTGTGGAATGCTCATTAGACATGATTGCAGTAATTGATTAAGGTGTTGGTGGAAGTAAGTTCAAGATAAGAATGTTGGTATTTAGGATAGTCAGAAGGGAAAGGTCACTAATATGGTGGGCTATGTGTCATATTATAAATATGGAGGGTTTCTTAGGACCAGAAACGTGATTTTTGTTCAGAATAGTAACCACAGTTCTGTGGTGCACATTGATTCACAGAAAGAAACATGTAATGATGATTTCTCTGCCTGATAAGGAAAAGCAGAAAAGGTAAATTTGCAGAAAATTATGACTGTGGATAGTTCCACTTACATAATTCATACACATATTTACACTAGTTGATAAGGTAAATTTGCAGAAGATAATGACCGTTGATAGTTCCACTTACATAATTCATACACGTGTTTATACTAGCTCACTTGTCATACAGACAGGATATTGTTTGTGAAGCCCTGTGCAAGTCTAGCTACATCTGGGTGATTCACAAAAGGTGGGTTCATGGATGGAAGATGAGTGTAAATGATAAATTTGTGTGGGGAAAGAAGAAAAGATAGTGGTTCATATATTCTAAGTCCTTAAGGGAGTACATATTTCTTGTAATGTTAAAGTTTGGCATCTTTTTCAGTCAAATTTAGAAGGTGTGAGCTGAAGGTAAATGTAAGATGCAACAGCTCTGAGTTACTGTTTGAAGTCTACATGCAGCTGTGTTTTCTGGAAAGAACAGGACATGTGTCACCTGGACACACCAAACAGGAGTCAACCATAGATATCATTTCTTGCATAGCGAAAAAATAAATTTTCTTGTATTCAAATGGACAGTTCTGAATTAAGTATATATGAAATAATATTTTAGAAATTTTATTGTTATGAATTATGTGTAAAACATGCACAACATGCTTGTAATTTACTCAATGGAGTCGATGTGTTTACAAAATCTGTTTTTTGCTATTTTCATATCTCATTGACCTTGATTTTCATAGATAGATTCAAACCTGGTCTTGCACACAGAAAATATTTGTCTTTTATTTCCTTAAATATAGACCACAGTGAAAAAGGTTTTAATTAAAATTTGTAGATATTCCTATCTGTAGTTATGTGATCTCCGAGATGTTTACAGTCATTTTTGAGAACATAGAAGTTACATGTAGAGCAAAGGTTGGAATGGTAATGTAGCCCACAACTTTTGGTGCTCTTTTCTGGTATTACATTTCACTGGAAAATGTTCAGCAGTTTTGAAGATTACAAATGCAGAAACTAATGGACACAATCCACCTCTATCCGTATCTAGACATTTTATGTGCTCTGTAATGAGCATAAAAAAGCTGCATACACCACATACTGTGTATGGTATAGTGATTATGGGAAAACAAACAGCAAGTTGAAACTTTTTGTAAATCAGGCATAACAACAACAACAACAACAATAATAATAATACACTAATTTTTCAGCAGCTTCAGCAAGGATTTATGACATTTGGTAACTGACTGTAGCTTCTATTATTTCTGATCACTTGGGAGAGATCATGTTTGTTTCCTTGTTCCAGTACAATAGTAGTTTATCTCTAATTAGTTAAATCAGTGATAAACTAATTGTTGGCAACATGAAACCACTGGATTTTGTAATCTGAAGTTCGATTCATATGATTCAGTGATTAGTATTGTTTCAGGGTCATTTATATAATATAGCGTGATTTTGCAACTTGGTCGCTCATATTGAGGCAGGAACATAGGCTGAAGGTGTTTGAGAATAGGGTGCTAAGGAGAATATTTGGGCCTAAGAGGGATGAGGTAACAGGGGAGTGGAGGAAACTACATATTGAGGAGTTTAATGATCTGTACTTCTCACCCAATATTGTTTGAGAGATTAAATCAAGAAGAATGAGATGGGTGGGGCATGTAGCACATATGGGGGAGAGGAGAGGTGTCTACAGGGCTTTGGTGGTAAAATCTGAGGGAGAGAGACCACTTGGAAGAAACAGGCATAGACAGAAGGATAACATTAAGATGGATTTTCAGGAAGTGGGATGTGATAGTATGTACTGGCTCGATCTGGCTCAGGATATGGACAGGTGGCGGCACTTGTGAATGTGGTAATGAACTTTTTGGTTCCACAGAATGTGGGGAATTTCTTGACTTGCTGAGAACCGACTAGCTTCTGAAGAAAGACTCTGCTCCATGGAATGAGTAAGTAACTAAGTAATTAAGTAAGTAGCTAAGTAAGTAAGTAATTAAGAAAGTGAGTGAGTGAGTGCATGAGTAAGTAAGTAAGTAAGTTTAGCTTGGCAATATCATTTAAAAAAATATGATTCTCAACGTATCCCCAACTTTTATGGGCTATGTTTCATTATCTCTTAAGGGTGCTAGAATCACTGATATGCATTGTAGATGCTAATTCTTGTTGTTTACTAACTTACACAGTTTAAAAATGTCGTATAACAGCTGTAGATTAAAAAAAAAAATTTTAAGCACCCCAATTGTAATACCTCATATGCAACATAACCTAAACCTATCTCTCAACAATATTTCTGGTTACTTTACATGTCCAAAAAGGAAAAATGCTATACTGGCATATGTTGTCTGTCATACCTGAATTCTTTTGTGTATTGGTGTATATTGGTAAGGACAACTTTGCGTAGGGCACCATCAGGAAAGGAAATAATGAGTAACTCAAAGTTCGAACATGTATTAGTTGATGTTCTATTTCTGCACCTAACCCTTTGTCCTTTTATATCTTGGCCATTTTGTGCTATCAGAAGTGTAATCATGTGGTACTTAATTAGCATCTTCTATGAAATGTTGAACATAACGTGAGAAAATGAAGAATGCCAACAGGTCACAGTAGGATGAGATCGTTATTCAGCAAATTAAAATTAATGGAAACTCAAAAGAATCCAGGTTATGACTAATTACCTATCACTTATGATGTGTGGGAATGCTACCAGAGAAATAAAGGTTAAGAAGTACAAGTTTAATTTTTAAGCTTAAGTTTAATTGACGTAATTTCTGAACTGTTGCATTTAAACTGTGAAAATAGGTGTCCTCTAAACCAATCTATCATTGAACTGTGAAGTTAGTTTCAAATGAATGTAACTTAATTTCATATAATAGCAGTGGTTTGGTAATAGCTACATGGATTGTAATCCCTTGCTGTTCTTGAAGATTATGTTGGCTGGGACTGTTTAGGTGTGTCACCATTCATTGCAGATATAACTTCAATATAGGTTAATACTTATTCATTTTTCCCTAACATCTTTCCTGTTGTAACTTTATTTTTTATGAATATTTCATGAAAAGCTTTGTACTTTGTACTGTTCATCATATATTATTGGGAATATTAGATGGACTGCAGGAATGGGAGAAATAAGAAATACATTCAACATTTTTATCAGAAAACTGAATGGGAAGGAGCACTTGGAAAACATAAGAATAGATGAAAGTGTAATATGGGCATTCAAGGAGTGGGTTGAGCAGGCATGGATTTGATTCATCTGACTTAGGCAGGGACTAGAGATGGCCTTGACTGATAAACTTGGGATTACATAAAAGGTGGAGAATTTCTTAACCAGCAGAGCAAAAATCAGCTTGTCAAGAAGGACTCTGCTACGTGAAGTTAGTGCAAGTTATTTTGTGTGCCTCTGTCATGTGGCTCTAGGCTGTTTGTATATGGCACTAAATGTCACACTAATATTTTGTGTAGTTTCTAAAAATGACTTGAATTATGAGTGCTGCCTCCATACACAAATTAAATGACATTAGTGAAGAACTTACCACAGGCATATCCCAGGCATCTCCACATATGCCGCATTTCCCTCCATTTCTTTGCCACTGCCTTGTGAATCCCCCACAGTACAACTCATGGTCGTTATAATTTGGAGGTGTACTGAAACCGTACCTGAAAAAATACAGTGTTTAGGTGCCTGAGGTTTGAAGAAGTAACTATAGTTATGTTTCTGTCCAATATTAATAATCATTTGAGATTTGATGTTTTCCTAGCTGTGTGTATTAATAATTAATTTCTCCTTACCTCCACATAGTGGCTCTTGAGGGAGGTTCAATAAGACGTCCATGGGCTTCTACATTATGTAATAACCATGGGGTGATTACAACAAAACTCAGGAGAGGCAGTGCTAAGGTGACTTTATATAGCATTCTTTTGTCCCTCCTTCCCTGAAAACAAATGGAAGAAGGATATAAAGACAAGTCTGGGAAAAATGTAAATTTGCCCTGAATCATCATGCCAAGATGTATGGTGAGGTTAGGTTTTAGGTAAAACTACATACATTTTTAACCTCAGAACTAATTGAATAAACACAACCAATGTTTGAAATACACATCTCCTGAGTACAGCTCAGGCTTTTTGCTGTTGTACCAATCTGCTCAGACACTTCTCATTGTGTAACGTCTGTTCTTTGCAACTGTCTCGGTATCAGGAAAATAGTATTACATCACTGAAAGTTTCTAGCTTTGTTATGTTGAGTTAGGACACCATGACAAAGTAACTGTACCTAGCCTTGAAGATACAATAGCTGTTGAACTGTTGGGAACACATAACATGTCAGCATAACAGTAAAATGTCATCACTTCTCATGCTAAACAAATCCAAAGCATTGTGTCCATCTTGGGAAACTGACAGAAATTATCCTTTTACATTACTTCAAGGTTCATTGTCATGCTCACAAGTACCTGCTATTGGACCCTATCTTGAGAGAGAGGAGTCCATTTTACACAGGTCTCCTTCAGAATTTTTCCTGAACTAGTCTATGAATTTATTATTTCTCACATTAATCCTGTTAATGCCCAGGACATTATGTGACTATAGTCCAAAATTCACTAGAGGCAAGGGCAGAGTTTTTTATTTTCATCAATGTGTCCAGACTGATTCTGAGGCACACTCAGCCTCTTAACCAATGGTTACAGAGGGTAAAGTGGCCAGGGTATGAAGCTAACCACTCATTTCCGTCTACTACCAATGTTAGCAATGTGTGGACTTCTACTTCAACTTTAAGTTTTTTAGAGCATTCTAGTTCCTGATTTATATGAAGTGCAATTAAAGCTCATATATTTTTTAAATATTTAGCTGCCATGATAGAAAAAGTTATCCCATCGGCCGCTATTGCTGCCATCTTCAGGGTGAAGTTATTATTACAAGAATTGAAAGTTACAAACGTGGTTAGTTGTGTCTCTGTCACTCCATAACAATTAAAAATTATTATAACTTCAGTTAAATTATACAAGTTCTATAAATATGTGGGCCAGGTAGCTCAGTCGGTATAGCGACTGAGCTACGGGCTGTACGGTCCGGGATCGAATCCCGGTGGGGACGGGATTTTCCGCCTGTCCAGAATGGCCCTGGGGTCCACCCAGCCTCCTGTACAATGGATATCAGGTCTCTCCCAGGGGTAAAGTGCAGCTGGGGCGTGCTGCTGACCACTCACCCCCTTCTAGTGCCGCGGTCGTGGAAGTGTAGAGTTATACCTCTACCCACCCTCTGGGCCACACCGGACCTGTAACGGGGTCACTTTACCTTTTTTTTTTAAATAGAAATATAAGTTAAACTGGGTAATGAATAAAATGTTGGGAGTTAAAATTATTTAGTCTGTGTGGAGTGATGCTTGAAGCAGTGATGTGGTGAGTTACAATATAGCGTGTAGGTGATGTGTAGACTGTGTGGCATACTAGTTGGAACAAGCTGTAGATGATGTGTAGACAGTGTGGCATGCTGGTTGGAACTTAATTGAAATAATATTGTTTAACATAGGCTATAATTTCCTTCCAGGAATAAAAGTGAAATGAGACAAGGATGGAGAAAAAATACTGCTGGGCCACAACACAAGTGGTGGGGAGTTCAGGCTCCAGTATACCGGACTTCAGATTTCAACTGGACTGTGCTGTGTCTACATATATAATTGACCGCATCTATAATCATTTCCAACTAGCGTAAAATTTGACTTCTGCTGGACTTTCCAGAATGTAACTGTTGTGTAAGTTGGGAAAATTTCTGTATAGAGTCACTTAAAAATTACAAAGAAAGTTACAGAAAAATTAAATGTGATTGTCATACTGAATATGCACAATATAATGACTTAGAAAGGAAGAAATGGAGAATCATTTATATTACAGATATCTCAAGTCTAAATTTTTCATGAATTAATCTCTTTCTGTCAGTATGACAGAAAGGAAAATTAAGTGTGTGAAACAACAAGTTGATTCAAATAGTCTGTTCTCATGGTTTTTGTCTGTCCATTCACCTTTTCCTGGAGGATGATCATTTATTAGCCTTTTAGAAAGTTGGTTTGTTTACACTCCTGATTGACAGCAAACCCTGAGAATTACTGTGAACTTTTAGGTTTTTATACCAAGTATGTTACATCTCACAAGCCAGTCAAGTAATTGTGACAATCTGAGCAAAACCGAATTCATAGCAATGTTTTGACTAAGATTCTTACTCCATCATACTTTGCAGGTTTCCAGGTTCAGATTATGTAAATGCTGCAGATTATAGCAGAATATCACAGGAGAAGGGTGGGACCACTCTGTCTCTGTCACCTCCAGTTCAACCACCCATGTACAGTGTGGCACAAGTGACATTTTGCCTCTAGTATCATGCGAATGTTGCACCAATCTGTACAGTAATTACAGAATGGTGCTAGGAAACTGGCTTCCTCCCATATTTTAGCTTCTGATATTTCTGCAATGAGTTGCTTTAAAGCATTTCTTTTTCAATATAGTCTGTGAATTAACATTCACATCTGATCCTAAGTCATACCCAGAATGTTATCAAAACCTGATCACTCATGATTTTATAAAGGTTCTTTGATAAATAAGCAAACAATGTGTACTGTCAGGTGACGTGTAATGCAATGTTGATCATTTTTCTTGAAACTATGGGATGTGTGTCTCAACAACCATGGGATATATGCTGAATAACCTAGTTGTAATGCTGTGCTGTGTGTGTCATTTGCTTATTTATCAAATTCTGTGGGCATGTAGGCTACAGTTCCCTTATACATCAAACAACCCTTATATCTGGGATTTACGTGCATTTAAAATTCCAGGTTTTCATGAATTTCTTCAGTCTCTCAAAGCAGGTGTTACAGACAACCTTTAAATGACAATTACTATCTTCTTTGTAATCCTAACTTGGTCACAATTCATGATCTTATTCCTATTTTTTGATACGTTATAACACAGGGCCAACAGTTTTCTAAAAATCTAGTAGCCATCTTGAAATTCTGGATGCCAGAAGGGTGATGTGAAGCATAGTTTAGTACTAACGACCCACAAATATTAGGCACCACTGTACAAAATGTAGTTGCACAGGTGACTGGCCACCCAAGATTAGTGCACTCCAGTTTTATGACATCTTGAATCAGCATAATTAAGTAACTTAATTATTATTCATAGTCACCCTATTGTGCGACATTTGATGCTGCATAAACTGGGAGCTTAATAAATTGCAGTACCCAATTTGCTTCTTCAAATGAGAAATGTAACAAATTATGTTGTTCTTCTTTGCACTTCTATAAAAATGATTTCACACTTTATTTCATTTACCCATAACCTAAAGCAAATTGTGATATCCCAGTCATTAACATAACAGTATCTGAACTGAATATTGAGGCTTTGATTCTGTGTAAGAGAATTAGAATGTCTTGCTGTGTTACCATATCGAGAGTATCGCAGTCAGTACAGCGACTAGGCTACACGCTGGACGGTCGGGAGTTCGAATCCCGGTGGGGGCAAAAGATTTTTTCCCTTTTCCAAAACGTCCAGTCCATCTCCGGGGCCCACCCAACGTCCGGTTTAATGGGTACCGCGGTTCTTTCCCGCGCGTAAAGCGGGCGGGGCCTGAAGTTAACACTCACCTCTAGCTAGTGCAGAGTTTAAGAAGTCCGGGTGTACAAGTACCCCCACCATATTCCTTCATAGCGCCTTGTTGCTGTACCAAGAACTCTTCTGGAGTCTCCTATCAATTGAATACTTGGGTCTCTTTCCGTGGGATTAAAACATCTGGAGATGATTATTCATGCCCTGTCTTGTGCCAGCATTAAGGATATGCGAGGAAGGGGGGTACGCTGTGGAACAGTTGGTTGAGGCACTGCGCTACAAGTCGGAAGGTTGCGGGTTCGATTCCCGATGGTGTCATTGGAATTTTTCATTGACATAATCCTTCCGGCTACACTATGGCCCTGGGTTTGACTCAGCCTCTAACAGAAATGAGTACCAGGAATATTTCCTGGGGGGGTAAAGGCGGCCGGTGCGTTGGGCTGACAACCCTACAACCTTCATGGGCCTCAACCTCATGGAACCCTCTGGGCCTGTCCAGGTCTGTAATGGGATTGCTTTACCTTTATTAAGGATACGCGGAGCTTTATCTCTACATCTTCCTTTATTTACAGCTTTTGAAGGACTGTGAAAGATTTATTTATCCCTTCTCAAAATCGTCCACACCGGCTCTGTGGGCCCACCCCGCATCGTTGTCTGTGCTGGGGGTACAGTGGTCGCGGTGTGAAGCTGAGCACTGACCCTCTTCTAGCACCGAGGTTAAAGAATGAGTGGAGTTATGCTTCCATCACATACGTCTTCATCGTGTAAACTTTACGTTTATCTGTCTTCTAGGTGTCTGCCAGTTCGCTACAAACTTTTTCGAGGAATCTGCTAAATCATTTTTCAGAGTATAATTTCTACCCCCAGGACTGGGCAGCATATTCCTTCGGAACGTTGTTACCGAGCTATCAGACTACATGTGGTCACATTCCGAAAGACAAGATACCCCGGCGGATTCCTCTTCTAAATCTGATCCGAATGAAATCTGAGGTTCATGACACAGGTACAGTCAAGCAGCGAAACAAAGTCTGTTGACTGTCACGTAATGACGTATGTAGGGCAACAGCGCGTGTGGTTACAGTTGTTTGTATGCAGTAGTGAGCGAAGTACGAATGTATCATATCAATGAACGTACTCTGCACTCCGACGTGTTCCCGTGTAAGCAGCTGGATGGAAGAGCGAATGGCATTAGAAAATAGAAAGCTGCTAGGCAAGTGGGAAATGCTTCTCTCGTTAGCTTCCCAGGCATGTAGGCCTACACGATTAAGTGATGGCGAGACACAGATAACGACGTGAAATGACTCAGCCGTATTATTTTACGGCACATTCTACGGCAGAGATTTGCGAGTAAAAAAATATGATTCGATGGAAACAAGTAATTCTTCAGAGGAGTCTGCAGCAAATATAAATTGACTAGTGAGAAAATTTCTTCGTCTTTTCCAGAAACCGAAGTTTTGTTTTGATCACGATTCCGTCACTGCGCTACATCCTGAGCCAGCAGCATCCAGTTCTCACAAATTCGCATTATATTCCTTTAAGAAAAATTTTAATACCATCTTCCCATTTACATGGGAGCTGGAGTAGCTTAGTCAGTATAGTGACTGGGCTACGGGTTGAACCATCCGGAATCAAAACCCCTTCACAAACAAAAGATTTTTATTTTCTCCAGAAACGTCCAGACTTGCTCTGGAGTCAACAGAGCCTCCTGTTTAGTGGGTTCCGGGGTACTTACCGGGAGATAAAGCGGCCAGGCAGTGAAATGTAACTTTTACCTCCATCGATTGCTGAGGTTAAGAATGAGTGGAGTTATTATTCTACTCCTGTACGTCGTCATGCTGTAGACAGGGAATGTGTTTGCTGTTTTTATTTAAATAGGAGACAATTATGGCCGAAATACTAACTAACTAACTAACTACACGGAGAAGAATCCTTCTTGAGAAGCTAACCGGTTCTCAGCTTGTCAAGAAATTCCCTGCATTTAATGGAACCTGAAGGTTCATTACCGCATTCACAAGAGCCCGCCATCTGTCCCTATCCTGAACCATATCAATCCCACTTCTTGAAGATCCGTTTTAATATCGTCCTTTCATTTACCTCTGGGTCTTCAAAGTGGTCTCTTTCCCGCATACGTGCTACATGCCCTGCCCATCTCATTCTTCTCGATTTGATCACCCGAAAAATGTTGGGTGAGCAGTACAGATCATTAGGCTCCTCATTATGTAGTTTCCTCCACTCCCCTGTTATCTCGTCCCTCTTAGGCCCAAATATTCTCTTCAGCACCCTATTCTCAAACACCCTCAGCCTACGTTACTCCCTCAATGTGAGCGACCAAGTTTTATACCCATACAAAAAACAGGCAAAATTATATTTCTGTATATCTTAATATATATATATTTGTGTATATCAGACTGGAAGACAAAAGATTCCGCACCGAATGATAACAAGCATTCCCTGAATTCAATCTGCTCTTAGTTTCTACCTGAATTGAATTTTGATTCATTAAGGTTGTTCCAAAATATTTGAACTGTCCCACCTTTCAAAGGGTTTATTATCAGCCTTTATATTGTCACTTCGTCCTGCATTCTGATCTCGAGACATGACCATGTACTTAGTTTTATCAGCATTTACTTCTAGTCCAATCTTCTTACTAGCAACTACTAAAGCTTCTGCGTGTTTTTTTAGAGTATGTACGCTTCCACCCAATATATTAACATCACAACATAAATCAAAATCTGATGTGTACCGTTTAATTTCAAGCCCTCTCGGTT
>Ga0136643_10006683_pt1 | contig 16541 bp, 6 predicted proteins | sample TergutLab28metaG_FD_96883 | JGI IMG/M metagenome (GOLD analysis project Ga0136643, IMG submission 96883) | Labiotermes labralis P1 segment gut microbial communities from Petit-Saut dam, French Guiana - Lab288 P1 (version 3) (version 3) | ecosystem: Host-associated > Arthropoda: Insects >... | reverse complement strand
CAATTATTACTGGTACAATCGTACATTTGAGGTTCCACATTCGTTGTATCTCTATACACAAACTCTTGTATTTTAACTTCTTTTCCGCTTCCTTTTGCACAACATTTCTGTCTGCGGGTATTATTATTATAGCAGGTTTTACAATATTTTCACATCTTCCTGCGCCCATTTGACAATTATAATATCTTCTTCAACTTATGGTATTTTCTTATAATAAACCCAACGAGATGCACTGTTTCTCAGATTTATTTGATAAAGTACTCTACATGTTTCGGACAGATCTACTGTCCATCATCAGGAGTCTCAGCACTTTATACAGAGCAATAAAGTACTTTATCAAACAAATCTGAGAAATAGTGCATCTTGTTGGCCTTTATTGTTAGAATATATCACGATACACGATCCTCTGAATGTCAAATGAACTTAGGGTATTGAAACCCCCTGTTCTGTATGACTCTTAACCAATACAATCGTACACTAATTCGTCACCTACTATTAAAATCTTACCACTCCGGTTTGGAGAAACATTTTAACCTCTAGTCATTACTTTCTAAATTTTCACTTTCACTAACTTGCAGATGTAAGGAAAGCTTATCATAGCTGCAAATTTTACACCGCAGGCTCTTTCTGTCTCTCTCTATCTATCTATCTATCTCTGTCTGAAATTCCATAGCGCTGTAAATTGTTTCCTGTGTGCAGACTGATCGCTGTGTCCAGAGTAACGAAAGTCGACCAGCAATCATGCCGGCAAGATAGGCTTTGATGTTTCATCTGGAGAGAAGCAGGGGGCGGGGGGTTTAAGTGGCACGTGTCTTACAGCAGAACAGTATTCTAATTTCAAAACTCCCTCCCGCGGCTACTGAATGTCTTTTGTCCCTAATAATTTGTGGAATACAAATCGGAGCATGTTCGTTTGCTCTTAAGAATCTTTCTCATGCAAAATAAGATACCTCTTAAAATTTATTTCTTTCCTTTCGTCTCATTCCTGTCTTTTTATACTCTTTTCTTAATCGTCCTCCTCCTGTCATTGTTTCTGCTTCTGTCTTGTATTTTCTTTCATTCCCTCTCATCCTCTTTCTGTTTTGTTTAATTTCTTTCATTGTTTGTTATTTCTAAGGGGATGAAAACTGTATTACAGTTTACTTTTTTCGTCGCTTTCAAGTATAGGTATTTTATTTTTTTAATCTTAAAATTTACTGTACTTGAAGAGTTTATCTCTATAGAGAAAACTAATGCTTTCACAAATATTATGTAGTACTATTAACAACATACACTCTAAAAGCCGTGTGATTCGTGCCAGTGATTCTTACTCGTAGGAAACACGTTTCGATACAAAAAACACGTTCTCGTTTGCCGTTTATTTTTCTGCCATTTTACAGCGTCCGATGGTGATGGATGAATTGGAAAATATGAGGGAGAAAGGGGTCATATCGTGAACGAGTTATGATCCGAAACCCACCTTAACCCTTCCAAGTACCTGTGATTTAAATTCTAACTCCTGCGCAGGACGGAGGAATTTTAGGTGTAGTACCGACAGAGGCAGCGTGAGAGGAATTAAAGGTGCGTTGCAGTCAAACGGGGCAGACGTCGAGGGCTTAATAGATTCGCAGAAATTACGAGAACCTAACCAGGGTTGTTGATATCCCGGCCAAGTCTGGAACCATGTTCTTCCGGAATGTAATTCAATACGGTTACCTACACATCGAACATGCCTTACACTTTGGAGGATTGAGATTTTTAAATTAGTATGTGTATCGTGATTCTCTCAGATATGGTACAAAAATTCCAAAAACTTGAGTGCTCTTTGATCAAGAACAAAGCTGTATTAAAGGTTTCACGAATTATACAAAAATATAACCTAATTCTTTCGTCAGTTTTATGAACTGAAAATAAAGTGTATTTAATTACGTTTATCTATTTAACGGGGCACATAGGAGCTTCTAATGTAGTCCCTCAACAAACCATCACTCTAGTTGACATTAGAAAATAAAAGAGGTGGGTGTAAATGAAGGACCTAATTATACAGTATCACAAATTGCAAGAAGAATACAGTGCGTAAAGTTAAAAATAAATTGTTTATTATTTTGTTTTATTGACATGTACCGCACTTGCGACAATTTATGACACAGATGAGTGCTGCATTTTTGTTCAGGTTTCGGAACTGAAGTTTCGCACTTGAATAAAAGTTTAAATGTACGAAGAAACTTTGCGTTAACGTATTGTAACGTATGAATAAACAGCCGCATCGTTAGCAAAAAGAAATTAAGAGGGTGTGAGAAGTTTAGTGTTTATTAATTGTCTGTTCACACTGAATGGAGTGAGGAAAATATGAAGACAATTTTTTCCTGTCACATTGTATGCAATGCAAAATTATTATTATTATTATTATTATTATTATTATTTATATCCTTCTGTATGTAGTTGATAAAATTGTTTCAAAATATGAATTTCTCTTAAATATAAATCTGCCATCTACACTGGAAATAATTTCAATTTCTTATCAACACTTCTCTGTTTTTACCCTCAGTTGACGAGTAAACGTAAGGCCACATTGTATAGGATTTCTCAAACAATTTAATCTTGTGGAGCATATAGATGTACACGTATGTCTATCTCAGTGCTGTAAGACACAAATTGTGTTTAGAAGAAACTAAATTTTAAGAGCGACGTTTCTTCAAATAAATTGTGTATTTAAGTGCAAATTTTACGACTTTAATAAAGCAAGGATGAATTTTTAGATATGTTGTAATGTTTTATGATATCAGTACAAATCACATATTATATTACACTGTAATATTACACACTAGTTAAAAACATGTTACAAGGAATCCTTACTAGTCCAAGTAATAATAGGCACACTCATGTTCTTGTTTATTCGGAAAGTTGGACGCAAGGAAAAATTTGTATGGAGGACGAAAGAAATCCATTTGCTCAGAAATTTCTCTGTTAAAGAATGAATACATTTTTTTAAAAAAAATTGGAATTTCTGCCAAACAGAAACAACGAAGCTATCAGTAGAACAAATCGAACTGCTCGTAAGGAATGACGGAAAGCCGAAAAAGGAATCTGTTTTATCTCAACAAACTGGAAAATACGTGCCATTGAATTGTGGCAAGCAGATTTGAGGGCGAGAATGAATTCCTACCGCCGGCACAGGCTACTAGATTAACGAATTAAGTTGCTTATTATTTTTGTAATATCTGTTAACCTTTTGTCATTATAGTAAATATTTAAATGTAAAGCGTGTATTTATGCCTTTCCATAAAGTGGATTCCACTTTCTGTTGATATACTTTAAAAGTTTTATTTCGTATTTGTTTTTGATTAGACTTCTTGGTATAAATTTCATGGAATGTACCTCTTACACAGCATTATAGTGTTTCCTGTGCTAAAAATGTAAGGCGTCTTATTTTTTTCAAAGATAATATATTATTAACACGCAGAATTTGGTCAAGAAGTGAATTTCTTTTCCCCGTTGGGACACACTTGTGCTATCATATTTCAGTTTCGGGGACGTTTCGGTATAAAAACAACGAAGTCAATGAATACATCTAAATTTTTATTCTGCACTGGCAGCCTATGTTCGCTGTTAACCCTCTTTCCGTCTCACAGCACTGAAAGCAAGTCGCTTTTGTCGTATCGGGCTGTGGCGCGAAGGGAATATTATCCTTCACGTCTGATGTACGGAGACGAATAGTACCTGTTCCTGAATTAATTATGTCCCCTTTAAAATTTAAAATAAGTTCTTATCAATTTTCAGTGGTCACCGTTTATGTATTACTGTGGTCTAGACGTTTATGTACACTGCCCCTGGTCCGAAATAACGTTTGCTTTATTTATTTCCCCACTTAGGCAGTATTGAAAGCGTGCTATCTTGGGTTAATGATTTAAGGCGTCAGAGTTGTTTGGAACAGTCCGGCTCGAGCTGCAAGCTAACACGACGTAACACAGCGGATGCTTCACAAAATCATCACTCCAGTGGGGTTTTTTTTACAGACGATATCCCGCTGTGTTTATAAACTTCAAAGTAATCGCAATAGTTCTGTCAAACATTACAATGTTTTTTATTCTAGGATATCTCAATGTTTCTGTCTAAAATAGACCATCGTCAGACCAGGTAAAATAAGGTGCAAACTAATAATTTGGACTGAATTGTACCGTATTTTAAAGTTCTTGTAACGGTGGCCAGATTATGGTCTTTGTAGACCGAAAAATGTAGTTATTCCTAATTAAAAATGTGGTTGTGTTTAACGGAACTAGAACGATTTGTTTTAACTCTAGGGTCTGTCCTTAAAAGTCCTGTATCGTTCCATTTACTCCGATTATGATTCAATTCACAACCAACCATAAAGAAATTATCGAGTTTTTAGGAGGTTTGAACAAATTTAAGCTGAAATACGAAGTATTCCAGTGCCAATTTCGTATCGTGCAACTGTGAAAATCGCTTTATTACCTTCCTGGGAGAAGGTTAAAGACAGTTTTCCGAACACAGTGCTATAGAAGTGCAGATGCTTCTGTTAAGAGGAACCTCTGATTTCTACAGACAAATGAGGTTTTTTGGAATACAGAAGTACAAATGACAAAGGGTTGGGCAAATTACTAAAATGTGAGGATGAAAGCGATGAGGTTTTGTGGGAAACATTTTTAAAAATACATTAGCTTACAAACTCGGAAAGAGGATGACAGGACGTAGATTGTGTTGATGAGAGGTGTGTTGAAATTGGGTTAGGATCATTCGTAGTGGCTGACTGTATCATTAGCGGTATGAACCTTTGTACTGTACTGCCAAACTTTCAGTTGTCCAGTACTGTCCATCGCCTTCTTTCTTGATTTTTGGTAATTAGGAATTGTACTTATTTGGGAAACCGCAGGGAAAGAGACCACTGGGGAGACCTAGGCGTAGATTGGTGGATAATATTAGGATGGATCTCCAGAAGGTGGGATGTGGGTATATGGACTGGATTAGGCTGGCCCAGGATAGAGCCAGATGGCGGGCGCTTGTGAGTGCGGTAATGAACCTTCGGGTTCCGTGAAATGCGGGGAATTTCTTGACTAGCTGCAAACCAGTTAGCTTCTCAAGGAGGACTCTGCACCACTGAGTAAGTAAGTAAGTAATGAACTGTACTTATATAATTCAGAAAACTGCTTGTGCGGACGCAGTAAATGAATTGTTTTCCAGAAAATAATTGTCTACTTAAACGAGAGCCCGTTTGCCAGGTCTCATTAAATTTAATCAGGTGCTGATTATCTTCGATTCACCTGTTCTTGGTCAGCAATTTTTAATCAGGAAGAAATGCGTCTCCTGCACAGAGACACTAAAAAGACAAGACAATTCACGACTAAGTGAAAAGTTACGTAAAAATCTTAAAAAGAACCAAAATTTCAATTTCATGATAAGGACCCGCAGTTTGCCACATCCAAAATGACACACCGCATACGTAACTTACCTCATATGGCTCGTAGCTATACCAGATACCACGAAAAACATCAACTGTCTCAGAAGGTGTTAATAATAATAATAGTAGTAGTACCCGCGCTGCGAGCCCTTTTTCTGTCGTGCAGGAACGATATATTGTACCGATTCTTCATTTAATTTTCGTGTTTTTTTAAAACAAACTTATAAACCCCAATATGAGACAACTCTGGTCGATTAAAATATAAAAACCGCTCATATTTTCTTTTATTTGTAACATTTGCATAAAACAACGCTACCATTTGCCGTAGCCACTGCTGCTCGAGACATTTTCTTTGCTGTTATTAAAAGTGTGACTTGTTCGGTTAGGTTAATTAAATATGAACGAAATTAACGCTGGAAATTATTTTCGCAAGGATTATTGAAGGTGTACTTCAGTAGCACAAAACAGAAGAGAAGGAACAGTGTAATTCCTTTTAATTTCAGTGGGTAAGAATTTACTAAATATTGTTGAAATGCACACTGGTGTGACTTTAATATATATATATATATATATATATATCCAGATAAGGGACAGGGAATTTTGTGATTATAATCTAGAATTTGGGGCGTTTTTGAAGGATGGGTTTAGGACAAGGGGCTTATGTCATTCAGAGACAGGTGCAAAACAAACATGAAATGTTCGCCTCTCGACACTCTTCTGGTGCTTTCACTTAAGGAATGTTGGTAACCTTCGTAATAAAGGAACATGTAATAATATTGGTAACCTTGGTAACGGTGGTAATAATAGCAAGTATAAGAACACTGACAACCTAGGTAACTGTCGTCAACAGAGAGTTAATGCTAACGTCATTAACCAACGTAACCATTTATATCAGCCATAAAAACTTTGGTAAACTCGATAACCAACGTCACAACCATAACGTTAGTAACAGAAATAGTTATAATGACTACATATGTGGCTCTTCATGTAGAACGTCCTGTTTTGTCCGGTTTCAAATAAAATCGGAACGCTTCAAAAAACTTCAATGAAAATCACATGAATTTCCACGCAGATCCCTTCGTTAGCAGTCTAATTTTTCTAACGGGACGGACGGACGGACGACCGGACGAAAGTACAGACATGACAGAGGTAATAGTCGCTGTTCGCAAAATGCTTTGCGTTTGGGAACTCACATTGCTATTGAATTTTTGTTGAAAACTTTCTTTCGGATTTATTATGTGGAGACTCCCACAAAGTCTGGAACGCGGTGTTAAAGGACATCATTAAACAATATATTTTGCAATACTGTTCCTACTGCAGCGATTCAGAACAGTTACTATTATTGAAATTCTGCCAGCTTAAATTTGTTGAATTCAAGTTAAAAATCTGCCATTGACATATCCAAGCGATCTAGCGGACTTAGTAGCTAGGAATTTTCAATAACCAAGAGGCCCCGATTTCAAACATCAGACATCAAACCGTCCTTCTCCTATGTGCTTCCAGAGAAACGCTGTGATTTTGTACTAACTCTTCAGTGCCGGTCTCGGTGCACTGTACGGTCCTTTAATTCTTCAAATGCTCGCGCCCTCTGTACGCCGTAGTTCCTGATTTCACTTGTTGGTAAGGGTGCTATAAATTTAAAACCCCCTGTCCAGGACAGGACACTACGGTCGAAATTTATGCGATTTTGAAACATTAATAAAGTCTCGCTTCATGCCCAAAATTTGAAATAATGCGAATCCAAAGAATTAAAGCAAAAATGCAAGTGGAAAGATGGCGTGTCCTAATTCGGCGCCTGTTTTATCTCCTGTTCTTTCAATGGCGTCAGAATATAGTTAATTTTTTTTTCAAATTTTGTCAAGCAGTATTACATTAATTAATAATATTTAAATTAACTTCCTATTTATTTATTTATTTGTGTTGCGCTTACAGTGCAAGTTTGGAGGCAAAAATACCCTACAGTTTTTGAAGATTTATGCGCTCCGAAAACCCATTCCCCTTACTTTATATTTTGCTACGAGCAAACGATGGTTATACTTATTCGATATAAGCGACGGCTCTGTATTTGGAAATTGAGTCCGAGAGTCATCGAAGGGTTGAAACATATCTCGATTTCTTCCTTCTGTTTCCTTCCACACTCATTTTCTACTCCCACAGTATTCAACGCTGAACACTGAATCAACGCCGTTAAATGAGACGGGATCGTCAGACCTCCTTCCTCTGGACGGTAACCATAAAATTATTGGCTACGTATTATACTGCGTATTTCGAATCGCGACACATGCAGGATAATTCTCTTCCACGCCACATCCAGGCTGGTTGTGTTGTCCAGCCAGCCTTCTGTATAGCAGGCCATTGGGACTGTCCCTTCCGATAAGGACGTATCTGACTGCGACCAGATAATAACGAGGTGCAGGATGAGCGGAAGTCACATCCACTCCGCTTAGCTTTGGAGCTTACACGCAGGGAAAGACTCGTCCGTGTCTTAGTATGTCCGTCTGTCTGTAGACCGTTTATTATAGCGTTGTGCTCAGCGTAGGCGCGGAAACATAGGTCTGTGTCGTACTAAAAAAAATATAAGCTGTGATTTTATTGTTTGGTTGTTTGCATATGCAGTGGATGTGTAGTGCCACGGCTTGTTACGCATGCGTTTGTCCGCTCTTACTGTTTTGATACTAACGCAAGGCGTTTTTCTGTGTGTTTTCGGCTGGACCTGTGGTTGCCTTCAGAAGACAGAAAGCTGTTTGTGGGTATGCTTAGCAAGCAACAGACTGAAGAAGATGTACGCCAGTTGTTTGCTCCATTCGGAACTATAGAAGAGTGCACAATTCTCAGAGGACCTGACGGTACCAGTAAAGGTAAGCATTATTATTATTATTATTATTATTATTATTATTTGTTTTTAGTTGTGTCTTTGTATTGGCTTTATAATAGTCACATGTGCTGTGAAGCCTGCACGTTACTACCCATTGAAATGAAATGAACTGAATTGAATTATCGGAATTCACGTTGGTTAGCTGGATTTCAAAGAGTACGGGTCAATGACAAAGCACTTCTTATTAATTCTTCTAAAGGTTTTCTAACTTTAGGGCATGTGTTTAGTATTGCTGCTTTTTTGCGTTAGAATATATTATTATTACTAGATATTGATGTCTCTTGTCACAGGCCTTTTCTCCCTGGTACTTCTCTTGAACCAGTAGTTATCCCCACCGCTCAGGCTTCAAGCTTCACACTGCAGTATTTTCCCTATTACGTGTGATGTTCCAAGTATAGCTGTCTTTTGTAGTGAATCTATCAGATGTTTTCCTGGTACAATTTCCAAAATTTTCTTTAAGCTTCTAGTTACTATTCCAACGACTCCAATTATTACTGGTATAATCGTATATTTCAGGTTCCACATTCATTGTATGTCTATACATAAACTCTTGTGTTTTAACTTCTTTTCGCTTCCTTTGTTATGTTTTATTATTATTATTATTATTATTATTATTATACAGTTTCTGTATAGAAAGTCGTGTTTTAGAATTGAGGATCCGAAGCCGGATTATTGCCCAGTTTTCATAATTTTCCTTATACCCCACATGGAGCTGCAGATGGTAGAGTACCTTACAGAACACGACTGCCTTCTCAGTCGTTCTGTCCCCGTTCGACGCTAATAGCTGCAGCATATGAGACGTCGTTACACAGGTCACGAAAATTTTTATTGTAGTTTATTAAAAATTATATTCCGCTGTTTTCTGTATCTACATAAACTTCTAACGGTGAAACGACTGGCTGTTAGTTTGTAATAGATTTAATGCCAACATTACATACGGCAGAACAGGCCGATTTGCAGTTAGCACATGCACTGTGTATTTATTTAGTTATGGACTCCACTCGTACTTGTATACACTTTTGTGTTCCTAGGGAACTTTAACCGATATACAGGACAAATGAAACAAACCTTCAACCCCCTCATATAAAATACTACCCCGCAGCAATATTAGGGATAAGCTTCAACATTTCCTTAAGTGAATAACCCGTTTTCTGTTTCCATAAATATAGCAGTGGTATAATCTTAAGCTACGGTCATCTTTCCTTTGAGATAATGCAGTTTATAATACGCTCCTAGTCGTCGAATTTACCCTGTACCTATTATGCAATGATTCATTTAACACATTTATTCTTCAATTTTATTAAATATAGGCTCGTTGGTTTAACTTTTCAGGGTTTTAGATACGGAAAATGTGGTATCCATGACCACCTATAAAAAAATAAATTTATAATTATTAAAATAGATAGTTAAAAACGTAGTTATGAAACAGTTCGGTCGTGTGGATGCATATATATGCACTATACATTAGTAAAATAGCATAAAACTTCTCTGAAGAGATTATAGAAGTTTGAATGTTGTTGGTACAGCAGGTTGCTTACATTCTTCAAACATTCGGATAGCGTGGAACAAAAATAAAATTAACTGTATATATATTTTAACACCTCGGATTGCTAGGCACGCTAGTTTTGCTCCGCCTGTTGTACCGCCCTTCACTCCTGTAAAAGACCCAGCCCTTCGCTAGTAGTGCAGGGCCATTTAACTTATCAGCGACAAACAGTGAGGCCTTCCGAAGATTATTGCCATTTGCCTCTGCACTTTTAAATTCTTCAAATGGCTACGCCGTAATACACCACCCTCATAAGATGAACTGGCACTGGTAGCAACAACTCCTTTATTTGTTCACGTACAAACCTTGTATCTCTCAATCTACGGAATTTTATCTATGGTATTTTCTGATATTTCGCCTTCTTGCTACTGCGCTCAATTTTTGAAAGGACTGAAAGAAAATTAATTAGTATTTACCTTCCGAATGTCCTGGAAAGTCTTAAGTGGGAGATAGAAAAAGAGCGAGAAGAAAATATTGTGACCTTAAGATAGCCTGTAAAAGCTCAGGAACTCCGAAGCAAAAGTAATTAAATTCCACTTTGAAGTGGAATACATTTTACAAGTAGTTAATCAGATTTTGATTTCAAACTGTAATGCGATTTCCAGGACGTAGGTGTCGGGCGTACAAAAAATCCCAAAGGCAATCTAGAATGGAGTGAATATAACGCTTTGTTCTTTACGTAGGCCTAAAACTTCTTTTAAGCTTATTTAGCGCGTATAAACATCTGAGCTAGTGCTGTGAAGCTTCTAATGAGCTCGCATTTCGTTACAATACTCCTACACGTGTCGCTCTTGTATCATTAACTTCAAACTGAGATGTACATACAATGTCAGAAATCTAGACCGATAATGGTAGTCTGTTCCCTCAACAGCGTATAAATACGTATATACTACTTCAGATACGCGACGATTATATGTTTAAAGGAGGCTTCAAACTATTTAATGTGCTTAAACTAAGCTCAGTGTTTAAAAAATATGTTTCACAGTTCGATTCCATGTCGAGTTTGATGTTAGTGTGAACCTGTATCACTGATACAATAAAGTAAACAACCAACTAGATGCTGCCAGCCGGCAGCATCGTCGGTGCATTGTACCACAAGCTGTAAACACATTCTAGTGCTCCTGAGAGTGGGTGAAATTATCGCCCGAAACATGTTGAGCTGATTGAAATCACTAATAAACCGTTATTGTTGCATCTGGTTGCTTGTTTATTATATCCATGTCGAGTGTTTGAATAAATTGTTACTATGTTCAGTGAAATAAAGCAAGGGTCAGACACCGCTGAAACAAGAGCCCACAATTGGTCATGATCTTAAGTCGGTAACATCCACCTCTCAAATTTAAAAACTTTCCCCCCAAAAGTCCATATTAATATTATCCCATCTGCCCTTCTGTCTTATAAAAGTACTTTCAGAGAACGTCCTGCACCTCTTCTTCAGCTTTCCCATTACAAGCCCGTTCCTGTCGCAGATTATTGGTAGGATGCAGAAGGCTCTTGTGAACCGTTGCTTTCCATACAGACTGGGAACTTCTCAGCCAATTCAACCATTGGCAGCTTCTCGGAAAATCTTTGCTCCATGTATTAAGCTATGGAGTTGATAATATGAGGCAGAACGAATTAATTAGCCTATATGCCATTAAAATGTCTTACACTTTCTGTCCTGAGGTTCAGCTTTACGGTGTGACCTTTCTCTGGACACTTAAGGAAAGTCTTCATCTGAAACACACTGCGTTTCGCTAAGCCATATACAGGTTAATTTCGAAGTTCATCGTGGGAAGTACTTTTCTTAGTATGAACGAAAGGTGATGAAATGTAACGATGTGTCGGAATTCCAGTATATTTACACCAAATTTGGGTATCGTTCATGTACCAGAAATAGTCGCCTTATGTTCGAAAAATAGTACGAATATATATATACTTACAGCACAACACGCAGATTTTTTTTTAATTTAAAATTGGTGTTACACAGAGTTACCATTGTGCTTTAAAGGGGTTGAATATCATAATTCAAAATCACTCTTCAGCTTTATGTGCATTTTTACGTCATTAAGTCCGGTTTCAGGCAACACCGTCACAACTAGCTCTTAAGTACGTCCACTGCAGTTAGAAGTAACTACTCATAGTGTTGCTTTTGCAATTTTGTCCAAATGTCATTACTCGCCGTTATCACTGTATGAACTTAGACAAGGTCTCGGCCATTTCATAGTTCATTCAGTACTCTACGCTTCTTTTTGTCAAACTTATGTGACAAACAACGTTGAATGGTAAAGAGAGCTTCTTTAGCTTCAAAGTTTCCTGTCTTCTTGGATCTTACCCTGAAGATGGAACCAAAATTCCTGTACGAAACGTCTGTAACTACTTGAGAGTCGACGCAGTGTAACATCTCAGAAGACCCGTTCAGAAGCATCAGGACTACAGGTGTCTTCTTGAGCCTTGCTGTAAACGTGATCGTGAATGCAATATGAATGACATAACTGCGAGAAAGTGTTATTATGTATATTTAAATTCTTCCACCTTTTATTTTTTGAAGTTTCGAAATGGCTGAAAGGTTTCAGACGAATGTATTGACAAAGCTTCTTTTTTATATGGAATGCTCCCACACATATCCTTTATATTTACTAGGAGGTATGTGCTTTACCTAGGAGTGCGTGAATTTTGAAGAAAGAGAACAAATTTTCCCCGAAGACTGTTGTTGTAGCCGAGTTAGTAAAGTATATTTTAGCCCTAACCCTAGTTGCTCTATCTCCCTCCTCCTATCATCTATGCATCTTAATATGAGTACTTTCCAATCTTGAGGTTTTATAACAACGGATGCCTTCAGAAGCAAGCGTAATCGGGAATCGGGAAAGCTCTTCTTCCTGCTGAGTTTTCTTTCGCAGGCATGCCTTCATCGGTTCTTCTTTCTCTTTCTGTTGTATTACCGCTGCCTTTGCTTACTGTTCTATTTTCACGAATTTTTCAGCCCTGTATTCTGCAGTTCTCTCCTTATCCTCCAAGCATTTCCTTCTTTATTAAGTCCTTTATCGTTATTCTCTAAGAACGCTTAATTCCTAATATCGAACGTCGTGAGCCAGCACACAACCTCCGAAACCGCTTACTCAAGTTCAGAAGTTAACATGCTGTCAACTGATCAAGAAATTCTCGAACCAAAGAAGATTTCCTTGTTTGTATAGCCTAAAGCTGGATCCTGTCCTGAGCCAGATGAATCCAATCTACGGCCTCATATTTTGTCACTAACACAAAAGAATATTTTGTTGTCTAAAATGTAACGTCATTTACTCTAGTAGAGAGGAACTAACGTTTCGAATGATAATTCTGCTTCTTTCTTCATGGTAGCCGTGTAGACAGCACAGGTTACAATCACCACCGCAAGAACGTCATATCTTGACGGATACTGTAATTATTCTATCATAAAAGCTTTGAAATACGTTCCCAAGATACAAACAGAATTCACTATGCTCAAATCCATCCATGAATGAATGAAACTATTAAGAGACGTGACGATTATAAATCGAGGAAACTTCCTGTCGCTGTGTGTGCTTATCGGTCACATTTAACAAAATAAATTATGATTGGGCTTTAGTTTCATGCTTGTCATTGTGTAAGTCGTATTTTTCAAATTAAATTTTCAAATCATTTTCAAGACTGAAAGCTTTGGTGCAACATTTCTAAACACCATTTCTTTGAAAATATCGACAAATTATGCCTTTAAAGTAGCTAGCGATTTGTATTTCACAATATATCAAAGAACAGTAAGACATCTGTACTCTTATGAGCAATATCTCTGTGAGGGACACAAGACAGTAAGAATGTCTAGGAATTAGTGTGCTTAGGTTAGCGTGGCCTGTATGTGTCGTGGAATTTCGGCTTTCGGGTGAAACGTCCTGATCATTTCTATTGCATTTTTTGTAGGAATAGTGGAACAGCTGGAACAGACATCACTAAATCACGAAAGCAGACTTACTAATTCCTTGCATCTTAGGTTCTACAGTGACAAGAAACCTTGTAAACGTACATCAGTTGTTAATTTTACTATTATTGTGGACGTAGCCCCCAAAAAAGAAAAAAAGTAATTAGCTGTATAATCCTGCCATTACTGGCACAATAGTCATTTAGCCTGTCTTACTCTCATCATATTTGCAACTGCCATTGTTGCCATATTAGTTATCATAACTTGCAGTAAAACAAACCACTCCTCCATCAAACAACTATATTTTTAAGAGTCTTATATTTGTGATATCTTCATTGTCGTTGTAATCACATTGTCAGCAACACCAATGTCATCGTAGTATAACATTATTAGGCTACTTTCCATTGTATCAGGTAAATTGTTGCACCTTCCCTTCTCCTCTTGCACATCTTCGTCATCATCATCATCATCATCATCGTCATCATCATCTTCATCATCATCATCTTCATCATTTGATCTCACTGAGTCGGATAGCGAAGTATTGTTTTTGAGCCCTTTTCCAACCAATTCGCTAAGGTTTATTATTATTTTATTTTATTATTATTATTATTATTACTGATATTTACAGCGCAGTTTGTTTTTTCACCACTCAAATTTCATGTTACTGTCTTCAGTACGTATTATTCATCCTTATCTTCTTTCATGAAGTTCTCGTTTCAGATGTGTGTCGTCCTTTCTTTCTATTTTAACTTTTACTTCTAAATCATCATCTCAATGCCTTGTTTTTCTTTCCTTTTTTATTTGGAATTCCTGTTGTCGTGATTTGTTTTTGTCTCTTTATATTTGTGCTGTATTTGTAATCGTCCACTAGTCTGTTCAGTCAGCACATATATAAATAAACAAATAAAATCTTTGTGATATAAACGGACGGTTTTTCGCCCACGACTGAACATTCCTGGCAGACTGAAGCGTGTTCTTTAGATATCTGTCTTGTGTCTGTAGCAGTTAAGCACCGTTTCTAAAATCTACACTGCCAATATCGCAGTTTCTTTAGCTGTCTCACAAAATTGATTGAGTGATTGAGAAGTCTGCCGAAGAAACAAGAACAGTGAGCTGTTCCCATAGAAGCACGAAGGTGCAGTCTAGGGATCTTCACTGATGAAAATTGTTTGTTCCACTAGAAAAGTTAAGTGTACTAATATAAGAATACGATATTTTTTTATTCGTTTCAGAGAACGTATGATTTAAAAATTACTGCCTAATTTTCTATAATCAGTTGTATCTGTTTTATCATGCTTAAAAGTGAGTCATATTTTGACCCACAGTGTTTTAATGCTTGTACATATGACAAAGTAATAACCACTCGAATCGCTGTTTATAAAAAGCAGAAAATTGTTGCTAGACATAATCGAGTAAAAAGAAGGTAATTCCTGTCTTTGTACGGCATGTTAATTTTACCCACATACCATTTAGTTTATTCCTTCCATGCACTTATTATATGTGTCACCCTTCGCTGTATCATGGTCTTTTAATATTCAAATAGAAATGACACTCCATTTGAAGCCAGCCGTTTTGCCCACAAAATGTTCTGACAGCACAACATTAATGTAATTACCGGGTCTACGGAGCCTTCATATTCACTTTCACTGTATAAGGAAAACCAGTCGTGAGATTTAGTAATACATGAAACTTCAGCACAAGCTGTAATAATGAACAAGGTGTGATTTAACCATTACGTATTACGAAACTAAGAACAGCTCAGTTGATCAAATTCTGTAATTTACAGAATAGAATTGGCTTTTGGATATTATGAATTGTTTTTGTTTTGGGGGCAACAAATCCTATTCTGCACGTACGCAGTCTTAGGCCTAAATGTAAAATCCTTTCTTCCAGTTTCCTCTTTTTCAGCCTTTTCACTCACTTTTTGCGATAGGTTATTATAACCACTTTTATAGGAAGTTACATTGAGACGTGGCGCATTTGCTGTGTTATATTTTCAACATTTTAAATTCGTGAATGCTACCTTTTTCGTGTCATTTATAAGAACATTAACTAGTTTCATGTCTTAAGGATCGAGACGTCTTCTCGAATCAGAAGTTCCATGTAATTTGTCTCTGATTCTCAATGTTTGCGAATAAATCATGACCTGATGTAGCAGAAAATAAATATTGATAAAGTGTTGTTGAATGATTTAAACAAATACTCGAAACAATCTCATCTGGAGTACACATCTTGGCACGTCCGTAAATCGTGTATTTCCAAGGGCTGCCTTACTGGTGGCATTTAACTTCAAAATCTGCAGAACGAGCTGCCACATAAGCACCTTTGTTAAAACAACTTTCTTTTGTTCATAAGTCATCACACATAACCTTTACCCTCAGGAAAGACAACTGCCCCGCAATAAGCATCAATCAAACAGTGCTACCACAGGTAGAATCTGTAGAGTACCTAGGGCTACATTTCGATCGCAAACTAAACTGGAAAGAGCACATTGCCAAGAAAAGGAAACAAACTGACCTAAAAGTAAAAGAAATTGACTGGCTAATAGGGAGAAACTCAAACCTGTCATTAGGAAATAAATTGTTAGTTTACAAAGCAGTGATCAAACCCATATGGAAATAAGGAATAGAACTGTGGGGATGCGCCAGCAAATCCAATGCAGCAATTATACAGAGATCACAATAAAAAATCATCAGAACCATAGCAAATGCTCCCTGGTTTGTATCAAATCACACACTCCATACAGACCTCAACATCCCCTATGTTAGTGAGGTCATCAATGAAAGAACTGACAAACACCTCAACAAACTAGTAT
>Ga0136643_10006680_pt1 | contig 16542 bp, 12 predicted proteins | sample TergutLab28metaG_FD_96883 | JGI IMG/M metagenome (GOLD analysis project Ga0136643, IMG submission 96883) | Labiotermes labralis P1 segment gut microbial communities from Petit-Saut dam, French Guiana - Lab288 P1 (version 3) (version 3) | ecosystem: Host-associated > Arthropoda: Insects >... | reverse complement strand
CAAATTACATGTGTTACATGTCAGTTGGTAGATTCCCCATTGATTGTGGGGTGGTGTGTGGTCTCTGGGTGGTTTTATCCAGTTAGCTATGGTGTTGTGGCATTTATATGTTATCCTTATGTTGTGTTTCTGAACAAGTTCGTGATCTTGCGTATTTGTGGGGAAATGTATATGAAAGTCACCCATTTCTTGTTTTTTCTGTCTTGTGGTGAAATGTGTTTTGTTTTGTGTTCTATCTGATGCCTTAGTTTGTGTATCATTACAACCTACACAACAACGCAACAAGTAGTTGCAAGCTCCTGAAGATGGATGTATTAACATCTGAAACATATTGAGCAGTAAACTGACATAATAAAGCAAGTGTCATCAAGTTGGCTACCTTTATTCAAAGATCAAGATGATGCATGGTCCAATACGCATAAGATTTACAGGCTTAGTATGTAAGTTATTCTGAAATTAAGGAATGCTAACCAATTGCTTCCTTAACGTACTTTAGAATATTTTTGTAGTGAAGTCCAGGAGAATTCAGAGGGTTTAATTATAAATAGAAATGTTATTAATTTGTAGGACAGAAGCATAAGTGCCGTTAAAGCACAGCCTTTTGATGTGTTAGTCTGTAGAGAACCTAGGGAGCCTAACTATATATGCTTATACTTTACATTGAAAATTAAGGGCAAAACAGAATATGAGCATTAATATTTTTGATCGGTCCTTTGAACATGTGGTAAAAATTAAAGTCCAGTACTGGGAAATACTAGTGTCAGAGTGTGTAGTATTAATGATGATATTAACTGCACAGTAATTCAGCAAGTGCAGGTCATAAATCAGTACAGTATTTTATTTCCTTATCTGGTTTCCAAAGATAAAACTGTAAGATTATAAGTATGCCTGTTCTGTATGAGTATGAAATTTAATATCACACTCGGTTTGAAGTGCAGAAATTGAGGGTGCTGGCAAGCAAAGTGAGTGGAACATTTTGACATCAGTGAATTGAAGGGAAAAGTACCTGCTAGGGCTTCGTGATTTGCACTGTTCTGTTGATATGTTATGAAGATAGATATGTACAGTGTTTGTAGGTCATACAGTAGGAAAAAAAATGTTTACAGTATTTTGGATGGATACCTCATAGAAGCAATCACTTGGGAAAGACTGTCTGTTAGTCATAAGGTATATGTAGATGGATCTTGGAGCAGTATGATTTGAAGATGATTTTGGTACTCATGGTCATGTCCATTTAAATGTAAATATTCACAGCCAAAAGGGACAGCACTGTCCCTTGTAGGTGCTGGCTTGGGCATTTAAAATTAAAATAACTCCAGTTTTCAGTGGTGAATTGGGATTTAAAGACTGGATGATAAAGTTTAGGGAGATCTGAGTCCCAGTCTCAGGTAACTGTTAAATTAAAGTTAGGTATTAGCATTTATGTATGAAGATTGTTAACTTCAAATTATGTATCTATCATAGGACAGCTTCCTCTGTAATGTTGACAGCATGTTGTGTTTAGTGCAGTGATGAGGAGCTAGATGCTGGAACAGAATGCTTGCAACTGGCTCTCAGTCACACTGGAGTTCGAGCAAGACTTATTGAGGGGTCTCCTGACCTGTGGAAGGTGACCCACAAGAAGGACATTTATGCTGCTGTTGGTTGTCTGAGAGGTAAGTACAATGAATAAATTTAATTGCAGAGTTGAATGTAAAAATATGTAATTGTCTAAGATTGTAACTTAATCCCTAATCATACTTTATCCCTTCTTTTTTTTTTTTTTTTTTTAATTGTAGCTTAATTTACAGTGTTAAGAGTGTGTCATAGCTTCCAGTTTTAACATACTGTATTACTTCCCTTATTTCTTCTATATGAATGCCAAGATGGTACTTTGGGGTGATCAGTCCTTCATATCATTTACATTGAAGTATATTATCATACTTTGATCTCATATATACTTCATAACATCTGCTACTGATACAGCATTGTTGAAAAGACAGGAAATAAACTGTATGCAGCTACTAGTGTATCACAACATTTACAAAAATAACACAGGTTAGCGGTATTAATGAATCTCGAACAACCATATATCATCATCAGACATGATTCCTCATACAGATATTTTATGATAGCTCATATTGTTCATGTTGTGAAAGACCTTTTTTCTTATTCATTCAGAGAGAACAAACCAAGTTTGTATCATGGCATCTGAAGAGAATGAGACTGTGAAACTCTTGACAGAAACCCTTGAATCTAAAGTATCAATGGTGCAGTGTATAGTTACGTCCATGGATATGCCCAGAATGAGATCAAGAGAAACTTTCAATACTGTAGTCTTCTTTCACCTGCATGAGATTGACCAAGACAGTCAACTCTTGGACTTTGCAGCCATGTTGGATGTGGACCATCAGGTAAAAACCTTTGAAAACATTCAATTTATTGTTTAAGGTATTGAATTTCGGAATATGTGTATCATTTGGTAAGTTCGCAAAACTGTGAAAAGTGACTATTAGTTTTGTCCTATGAATCTGTCTGACTCTCTGTCTGTGTGGAACAACTTAACTCTTACTGGATGGATTTTCTTGAAATTTGATGTTTGAGTATATTTTGAAAATCTATTGAGAAAATTCAAGTTTCATTAAAATCTGACAAGAATAATGGGTACATTACACGAAGACCAATGTACATTTTTGATCCTATCTCACTTAGTTCTCACTAGAATGAGAAGTGTTTCAGACAAACATAGAGAAAATCAAAACACACATATCATGTCCAGTAACTTTTTTTTTCCCCTCCAAAAATCATACAGTTTATGAGATAGTGTGAAAAAATATTGTAGAGCCAGGCAGGCCACAGTTGCCTATATCACACACGTGCTTTGCATGCTGGATAACTCAGGCTACAAACACACACTCACAATATATGTAATATGTATTGCTTTTCCGCTGTACAGTGGCAGCACGAATGCGCCTGAATGTTATATTGTACGTACATTGCCTGTCTTGTTTAAGAATGAAAACAGGTTATTTTGAACTGAAGGTTTGTCTGAGATGGCAGTAACTGAAAATTTGGCATAGATGTTGTTTGTAATTTACGTACAATTAATGAGTACAGAAAAATAGTAAAATATGTATCCCTATGTAATCTTCCACTGATCAGATTTGTCTACCACATCCAATGCTCTCTTGGTTTGTAAAATATTTTTTATGAATTCTCATTGTGAATTTGTGTGCTTTTGTTGGTTCTGTAATTAAATATTAAGTAATACATTTTATATCGACTTTTTTATATCCCATAATAAAAGGATGTGCAATAAGTAAGGTTCTAAGTCATACAAATTGAAGAAGTTATTAGTGGTACTTGTAGCTAATTTATTCCATTGAAGTATCATTATATATCAGTGTATTGCCCAATCACATTGCTGCATTTAACCCATTGTGGCACACATGTAAGAAATCCATCATGGTAAGAATTAAGACTCTTGCATCCCATTTCATCATGGATATTGTTGTGTGCAGTTCTAATGGACAACTCCAATTCAGTGGATAAATCTGGAATTGTTAAGTTTTCCAAATTCAATTTCACCACTCATGCTGCATTCATATCCTTGCTTTATGTACTGGACCAACTGGTGCAATTAGCAACATGGATGTCTGTTCAGCCATTATTTAATTCCACCATTTCCCAAACTGCTGTACTCATTTTGCCATTGCCATACACTTACGTAAATGGGCTATGAATTTTGATGGGGGAAACATACACCAACCATTAAAACCAAATAACACTTTAAACTCCTGTGTACAATGAAATTTTCAGTATCATTGCCATTACAAATGAACTTCTCCCATAAATAGCATCTGACTGGCCTAATGTGTAATTAACAAAAAATTGACAGGCACCTCATACATATGGCCATAACCTTGAAAATTTCAACATTTTTATCATTCATCCTACAACATACTTATTCCCTTGGGTCGTAATATTCACTTACTCATTTTAAAATGATGTGGGCATATAAAAGTACCATGATGTACTGTGTCTAGAGTGTAGAGGCTGTCTGCAAGTTCAGTTACATAAAATGTTCTTTCATATCTCAATCAGATCATCCAGGTATGTCTATTACAAGAGCATCAGTATAAGAGGCCTGTATTGAAAGTATTTACAAAATGCAGTAATTGATTGAGAAATGGTAAGTTAAGGTACTGGGGTGAGGATTTGTTGAGAGCAGACTGAAGGAAGATTCATAGCCAGATTTATTTTTGTTTGAAGAAATAATAAGCATCCAGTTAGGAAAAAGGTTTCATTCACTTTCTCCATAGGGTCTCATAATCCATGTGATAGAACATACCAGTGCAGATGGCATGCAGAGCATGTCAGTATATGACCTCCATCGCAGTGGACGAAATATGGCCAAACACTATGAGAAGCTGCAAAAGGGAGTTGTTGTTATTCATTGTCTGACTCCTGGAGAAGACAGACGATTGGCTGAACTGGTATCAAGCCTTATTCTGTCTGATGCAAGCACATTTTCTGGGCAGACACTCTTCCTCTAAAACAATGTTCTGCAATTGGTGAGTAGTAAAACGTTACCATAGCACATGCTTATTAGAATGTATGCCGTTTCATGTAGTGCATGAAAATTGCAAGAAGTTCTGTTTCCAGTTTTCCTCCTGAAATAAGCTTAGTCTTAAATATGTTGACAGCTGGATGTGTGTGTGTGTGTGTGATGTTATTGGGTGTCATCTTGTCCATTGTGAGAAAAACACACATCTCTCTTTAAGTTCCAGACTATGATGACTCATTATGGCATGGTGGATTTAATAACTGAAGTATTGCTTTTTCATCTTTTGGAGATGTAAAGAGTGACAGATGACTTAATGATTATTGTATATGTAGATAATTCAGAAAGTTGGTGAGATCTAATGAATGGGTCATTTGCATAGAATTCCTGCCACTTCCAATATACAGACTGTACTTGAGAGTGAAAGTATTTATTCTTTAAGTATTCATAATTGAGGGTAATTCAGTTCCTTTTGGAAAGGAAAACAGAGTCACTATAAATTTCAACAATAATATGTATGGGGATATTTCATACAAATATGTGATGACCAAAACATAACACTGAAACTATTTTAATTGAGGACATCCTGTTGTGTTTAAATACTAAAAGTAAAATTAAATGTTTAAAGTTTCCATCAAAACACAACAGTGAATATGTATGCACTGCTGTTATGTTTTGACGGTAACTTACATTTTGTTTTCCTTTTAATAACACTGAAACCTCCTGCAAGCCTTGTATCACTGCTTACTAAGAATCCTAGTTCCCTAAGTATCCATATGTGCATATGTTAGCAGTGGATATCATATTCATAGGTCAGTAACCCGTGTACTTGTGCGTGGGTGTTCTCTGTTTTCTCCTGTGCAGAAGCAACAGTTTGTATCACTCAGAACAACGTGAGAAAACTAACTCCATGGAGCAGAGTCCTTCCTGATAAGCTAATGGGCCCTGAGCTAGTCAAGAAATTCCCTTTATTTTATGGAGTCTGAAGTTTCATTACCGCATTCACTAGAGCCAGCCAACTGTCCCTATCCTGAGCCCTATTAATCTAGTTCATTGCTGTCCCATCCCACTTCTTGAAGAACTGTTTTAATACCATCCTTCCATGTAGGTGTGCATCTTCCGAGTGGTCTCTTTCCCACAGGTCTTTCCACCAAAACCCTGTATGCACCTCCACTGTCTCCTATACATGCCACATGCCCTGCCCATGTTCTTACTTCTTGACTTAATCACCCAAATAATGTTTGGTGAGGAGTACAGATCATAAAGCTTCTCCTTATGTAGTCTTCTTCACTCCTGTGTTGCCTCATCCTTCTTAGAATATGTAAAAACATATACAGTAATTGTATGGTACTAAGACAGCAACTTGTTCAGTTTCAGGTCATCGAAACAGTACAGACATGCAACTTTCACTCTACATAACACTCATGTCTGTAATCAGGTATATGTCTGTGTTTTTGATGTTCCAACAGATACTGAAAATCACAGTTATATTAAAACTTGGTATAATGCAAGTACTATGCTCAAATGTTGAAAGATATATAGGTATATATAAATATATATGTATATTTTTAGGTGGTGTACAACAGAAATAAGATAGGTGTACTATCTAGTGCTGTTTACTCTTGACACTTATTTATTTTTAGGTGCGTTCACTAAAATTGTGAAAAGTGACTTAGTTTTGTCATGTCTGCCTGCCTGTCTGTCCGCATGGAACAACTTTGCTGTCACTAAATGAATTTTCATGAAATTTGATATTTGAGCATTTTTAAAAATCTGCTGAGAAAATTCAAATTTCATTAAAATCTGATAAAAATATTGCATATTTTACATGAAGACCAAAGTACATTTATGATCTCTCTCAGTTCTTATAATGATAAATGTTTCAGAGAAAAGTTTTGGAGAAAATCAAAACACATTTTATGTTCAGTAACTTTCTTTCTAAAACTGTGGCATATGAGATAATGTGGAAAAATATGGTACAGCAAGACAGGCTACAGATAACAATATATGGCACATGTGCATTGCATGTAAGGCTACAGACACACAGTCAGAATGTGTAATAAGTATTGCTTTTCCACTGCAACAGTGGTTATGCAAAAGCTCCTCACTGTTATGTTTATATGTACATTTCCTATCTTGTTGAGTGTTAATTTATTTCTAACAGTATTCTCTCATAAATGCATTTGAAGTCATTTGCAAGTATTGTAATTTTGAATTACTATAAGATGCAGTGCTAACAAGGGACAAGTTTTATTCTTAAGTGTTTTCAGTAATCCATATAAGCTGTGTTTTTTCACTGTATTGTGTCGGTATTTTATCAATTCATTATGTGTAAGTTGTGAAAGGGTAAACCAACTGTAAGACACTTAGGAAGTACTGTTTTGTTTATAATGATTGACTGCTGTATTGTCATATTTCCACATTCTTTTTACATCTGCCATGTGCAAATCCTATACTTATGAAGACCAGTATTACTGAAAATTGCAGATGTTATGACCATTATGTAGCTGCTTAAAAAGAACATGTTGGCATAGGGTTGTGAGATGAATTACCCAAATTTATGAAACTATACTAATTTGAACTATGAGATATGGTGACTTGGATTACACAGAAGAGGACCCAGATCTCATATTTCAGCAATCTTAATTACCTGTATTTATGTATGTTTTTTCTCATACCTTATTCAATACATTTGCTTAATTGTTTAATATTTGGTTGTGGTGTTTTTAAACTTTATAGTCTGGCCATTAAATCCCAGGGTAGCCACCAGTGGCCAGAGTTATTTTTGTTGTTAACCTTTACGAGATGGATTTAAATGGCAGTTGTCTTGTGATTACACAAGCATTTCTGACTGGTTTGGACATTTAAATCACTATCAAGTAAACACACAGAGACCAGAAACTGGGATGCTAGGCCATTCACCAGTACATTTTACAGGCCAGCATATGGTCTCATACAATGATAACAGTTAAATGCTCATGCCTGCACAATGTGGGATGGTTTTGCCTTTCATCCATGAAGAGTTACATGTGACGGGACTTGCACTGATAGGGGTGAGAGAATGGTGCCACTTTCATAACACTATATTATACCACAATCACACAATAAGTGGTCCCCAAAATCTAGTTTTTTTTAAACAATGAGAACATGGATAATTGTGTAATTATAAATGTTTTTGGGAATATTTTCATTTTATTGGTTTTAATAAATATTGTTTTTGGGAATCTTTGTCCTGTATGAGTACTGAAGGTGGATGGTGGTGAAGAGTTCAGACACGCTCAAAGGTATAGTGAGGAAAGCTACCATTAACCACAAGTACTCAACCACACACTAGCTGAAACTGGGTCTGTACAAGGTACATCATGTTTAAAACTTTGTAGCTTCAGTAGGTCTTCAGACGAATGTATCTCATACACTAGAAATCTGATTTGGAGGAAAATGCAGTGCATATTTAATCAACTGTAGTTGGATCCCTCTTGCTTCCGTAGATTACAGCATCGCAGTCAGAATAATCTTGGTCATCAGCATTTTTCAGTTACTTCTTGAATATTCCCCTTCATCTGATGAGACATTTCATAGCAACCGCAAATCATTTATCAGTTTTTACTGTCCTTTATAATTGAGTCGTTTCAGGATTATGCTGCACTTGGTCCTGGATTAATGGTCATCTGCTGAAGAACTTATGTAGATGTTAGCTACATTTTCTTCACTGAATAAAATCATTGTATCAAACACAACATTTGTAGGTGCACTCACATTTGTGTGAAATGCCTGTTAAAATGACTCTCAATCTTTACACATGCAACACCTGAGAACCCTGGAATGAATTTTCATGATATTTGATATTGGAATATTTTACAAAGAATTATTAAGCCATTTCCAGTTTTCATAACATACTTGCATTTCTGTGTGCATCTCAAGCAGAACATGCTAAATACTTACTGCAGAAAAAAATGTTTTGAATGAAACTTGTAAAGAAGAAGAATGAAACACATTTTATGTACAATATTTTGCTGTAATTCTTAGTTTTTGTGACAATGAAACAAGAAATATTTCTTGTTTGTACATTTTTGAACATGGATTATTTGGCTATGGGCAGTGGTCTTCTGAACAAACCCATGCCGTCACTTGAGAAACAAATGACAAGTCGTGTGTTTAGGCTGTGTTGAAACCGGGCATCAGTTCTTTTGCTGTGGCAATGTATTACATTGTGACTTTGAAGGATGCATATAATAACAGTGGTAAGGAATCCTTAGTACAGATTGTTTATACATTTAGTATATAGTTCTGTCTCCTCAACAATATGAATAAGTATAAACTAATAGTGAATAGATTGTTGTAAATTTAATGTTTGTATACTGTAACAGAACATATCCTACTTTTGACAATTAAGTTCCATAAGCTTTACTTCCATAGGTCATCAGAGTTGACATGGTTGTTGCATATTCCGTATACTGAATTGTTTCATTTACTTGATTATCTAGACAGTGTACATATGTGTGTCTCACCAGATGAGTGGCTTTCCAAGCACAGATATCAGGCATCACAGCATAAGCCTTTGTTGTTGACTGTCTTCAGTGGAGTGTTTAAAAAAAAAAAGTAGCCCTCACATCAACTTTCATAGTACTTAATCTCAGTGTGATCTTATTTCTTTCAACTGCAGTTCCATTATAGTTTTTTTTTTTTTGGGGGGGGGGGGGGTCCGTTCGCCATTTGTCTTTCTGGTAACTTGTGGATTCAGGTTTCCATTTTCTTGTAGACTACAAACTTGGAACCAAAATGTTTCTTTTCACACAGCTTTGATACCTTTTGAGTGTCACCAAATTCTTATATTTTATTTCTTGAGTGGTGTGCAAGTGTCACAGGCTTGCATCCCTCTGCTTGTGAGTTGAAAATGTGATAGCAATACCTGCTTACTTTTTGCCTTTCCCCACTGTACTTCTAATGCTTTTTACACACTTGGCAGTTTTCTTCTGTAAGGACATACACATTCAGTAATTTTCAGATGTCCACATTCGTCACTGAAACATCACTGGTTACTGTACACATGTGCTGTAAGTGTATCAGTAAATGTTGGTTACAGCCAATGAACAAACACTAGCCATGTCACACTTTGGGTGATGATGGAAGGAATATTTAATTATTACAGTTTTCTTCTGACTATTCCCAATGTAGCAGCTATTCCTTTTTTATCTTACATTTTTGTTTTAATAATCATTAATGTTTCTTCATGTTTACAGTACTTTTGAGTGTATATGTTGCACATCTCCACCCACATTTTCAGAGTTGAACTCTGTGACTATGAACTTGAACTATGTGCATGGATTGATATTACTGTGTGGAGGTAGTCACCTTTACATGCTGGCCATAGTAATTCAAGTGTGGAAACTTTATTTTGTGAATTCTGTAAAATTTTGATACTTATCACCAAGAGATGACAAATATTAGAATAATAACGCACAATAGTTAGTAAAAGTACTAGGCAAATAAAGGGTGGTTCTGATTGCACACTATAAATTCTAGTTCCAGTTTTCTCTCTGTTATTTCAATGCTGCAGTATGATGTAAGGATGGTCATATGGTTGATTATATCATCATCATTTTTATAATTTTAAATTAAATTGTTGCACTCAGTGCCAGAATTGTTGGATGCACACAACAGCTTTGGTCAGATTAGAAGCTGTACCACAAACCTGCCTTGTTAGTTATTTCTGGCTGTAAGAATAGTACAGTTGACTGTGCTGTTTCCTTACAGGATACACACAAGAAAAACCAGTAACAGTAACAAGGCAAAGTGTTTCTTTCTGCCAGCATTTCAAAGCATTATTACTAATGTGGAGTGCAAGACTTTAAAACCTAACTGTACTAAGAAATCTATGTAATTTGAGTACATAACATATGGGACCAACATCTCTGTACACAAAATGTAGGAAAATAAGCATTTTAATTAGTGTATGGAAGTATGAAAGTAGACTTAAAAATCAGTTTCAGTTATTGTAATAAGTTAAATTCATGATCATTAAGGTACATTTCACAAGCAATATTGAGGCTTTCACAACAGTGACTATGATGAATAATATCTTCTGGAATGTGACACTTCTGTCTTCAGGGTACACTCACAGGAATCTGCCTCTATCTTTCAGGGTACATTGAATATTTCTATTGTACTTCAGTTTTGGCTGGAACAAATATGTAGTTATTCCTTACCATACTTCAGTGCCATTACTTTACTGTCAGTTACAGGATGATAATAATATGTGGCCATGATTCAGTATTTGTGTTCTAAGTTTAGTGTTTAATACTTAATGAGGGGCATTCTGCAAGGATAGCATGGTGTATTTTACAGCTGATAAATATAGTAAATTTTATTTGGCTTCATTGTCCCATCCTCACTTCAGGCCCCTCCCAGAAGTAAGATGTTAGATGATTTATATTGTTTTGCAAACTACTATATCTCTTGTATTATCATCACCACCGCCATTATTATTATTATTATTATGTGCTCTTAGATTCTTATCATTCTGTGAAGTTACCTATTTTTAAATTTTTGTGGTTTACACAAACACATTCATAGACACATATTTAAAACACAGTTTTCTGATTTGTTTCATGTGCTACAATTTTTTACCATTAAGACCCTAACAAAGAATTCGCATTGCAATAACTTAATACCTATGTTTTCAAACTGCACGGGTAAACTGTGTCGACTATGTAGTAAATGTCAGGTGTTACAAACATGAAGTATTGTGTCTGATAATTGATGTGTCCATGTTTCATAAAGCCTTATTAAGTACTGATATATGTAATGAATGGAATAATACCACAATCTATTTTTCTCTGTTGTTGAAACAATTTATTTTTGTGGCTCTAGAATTATAAGGAATTCAAAATGTAAGTGAATTTTAACATTTTTGTGCTCAATAAAATGTTTTACAAACACTGTGGAATGAAAGTTCATGGCTCCCTTATGGTTCATAATAACGAATACAGCACCATTCACTATAGTATGCAGTAATAATATACAAACTATTCCCAACACCACATCAAATATAATACTGTACATTACATGACCAAAACTTGTAACTTACAATGGTCACTATTAACTGACACACACTTGTGTACATGACTGTGTGTGTGTGTGTTTTATGAAACCAGTGACTCTGGCACGTATGAAGTTTATTTAAAGTCATCTGGATTAAACATTCCCTGCAACAAAGAAACACATAATTTAATTGCTAAAAATCTGAAGAAAATTGTACAAAATTTCTTTGTTCCTCTGTTCATTTCCAGTATAAATGTAAATGTAGATTCTCTTCATTCTTTAAACTTGGTTTTCAAAGCTACTTAATCTCACATATAACATGTAAGTTTATGTTTACTTAGTTTATAAGTGGGATACAATGAAGTGGACCCACCATCAATGCAGAACAGCATGACATCACTTTGCAGATGATGGGATGGCCTCCAGATATGGTGGGTAGCTGTAAATATACTGAAGAAGCAATTGTAGACTGCCAACAAGGGGCAATCCCACAACTTGGAGTTCATGGTGAGATACCACTACCCCACTGTCAAACTCTAGTATATTAAGAAGTGTGTTCACCATGCCTTGGGTGGGCTCTTCTGAACAGAGATTCATTAAAGGTGGGAAATTTCTTGATTAGTTGAGTAGTAATTAGCTTCTCAAGGATGCTTCTACATGTAGTTAGTTACAGTGTGTATACATTTCGTACCATTTTTGTGTACAAACAATTTACATACTGCCTTGTCCTTGCAGTGCTGATAGTGAACATATGCCTTCTCCCTGCTAGGGAAAGCAGTGGTAAGCTGTGAAGGACAGTACTGTATATGCTTTAAACCTCACTCATTTAGTTTCTCTATAATTCAGGTTCTAGTGTTATCATTCTGTTCTGTTTACACAAACAACATATGAAGTGATAACCTGTTCAATGACTAGTTTTAAATGATCAGTATACTATAACCCAAACCTTGAGAATATTCCTGAAAAATCGGGAGACCTACGCATGTCACGTGACAATGGGTACAAAACATTTAATATGTGATCAGTTTACAATTAATAATAACAGTTTGCATCACAGAATTAGTCCCTACACTGTTATAGCCTAAGGAGCACCTTCCTTGCATTCCAGTTCTATGTTTTCTATGTACTTAAGCCTTACTTAGGTCTTGTAGATGGAGATATTATCAATGACAGTGCATCTTCCCATCAAGAGAAGATCACATGTATTTATGAATGTTCCAATGTGAGAACACTGGAATTGACAGATTTTTCAATGTGGAAGAGTTTACTATAACACCATTATTATTACCAATTTCATGTAGCTTTTCATGCCCAACTTTTGATTTGAAAATACTACTACCAACGTACTCTGCATAATATCATATAAGAGTGCAAAGATGTCATTTACACTGTGGCAGAAGCCTGAAATCATGCAAATACTGTCTTCTTCTAATTTTGCACTGATACCTCCAAACAAAATATGCACATAGTACTTGATGAAGTGATCCAATATTTGCTGTTATTCCACACAGATGCATCCTTTTTATCAATTTTATTCTCAGTTTGGGCATGCACATCAACTATAAGATGAGGTCAGCGACATCAGTATCATATATGACATCCTAAATAAGTGGATGGAGCAGACTTGTTCTTGAGAAGCTAAGAGTTCCTCTGCTAGTCACAAAATTCTTTGCATGCCATAATACCCAAAGGTTCATTACTATGTCAGCAAGAGCCAGCCACACATCCCTATCCTAAGCAACATTAATCCAGGCTATGCCCTCCCAGTCTGTTTAAGATCCATTTTAATGTTATCTTCCCATCTATGCCTAGATTTTCCAAGTGGTCTCCTTCCTCCAGCTTTTCACGCCAAAACCCTCTAAGCATTTTTTCCTCATATATACCACCATGTTCCATGCCCATCACATCCTCCTTGAATTGATAGTGGTATTTGGTGAGGACTACAAATCATGAAACTCACTGTGCAGTCTTCTCTGTTCTCCTGTTACCTCCTTATCTTAGGCCAAAGTATGTTCTTCAACACCTTATGTTCAAACACCGTAAGCCTATATTTGTCCCTTAAAGTGCAAGACCTAGTTCCATTCCCACACAAACAGGCAGAATTATAGTTCAACCATCATCACCTGATGACGGTTACTGTAGAGAAGCTGAAACATGTAGCTGCGCTCTACAACTGCTACATTAAAGTTGTGCGTTGACAGATTATATTCCTTTATTGTGTATTTTAGAAACACAATGGGGATGCCATAACTTAAAACATTGCCATATTATTTTCTATATGCCTGACCTATAGATTCCTGACATTTCAATTTCAAAATCTCGTTTCCATTTTCCATTGTGTAGGTTGTTCCACAGAATCCATCCAAGTCCAAGGCCCTGTATAACATTCTGAAACATGCTAGTTCTCTATGGTGAGTTGTTAGCCCTGTGACCAATCCCCCATGCCTGAGGATCACCCTCTGTCAGCAATCCACACATGTGTATATAATATACTTGCAACCACCCTTCATATCTTGCTGCTGCTGCCTCCATCCACAATGTGAGGACACCATGCTGTGGTTAGAAAGAACCACTTCAACCACTGATAACAGTGTGTGCTGTGTGAGCTCAACACCACCAGCCTTGACAGAAACTTTTATATACTAATAATGGTTTTATTGTGTGAAATATATGTATACTACACCTTAGCACGACGAAGAATAGAATCCTTTGTGGGGTCATAAGGATGATCTTTTGATGGAATCTCTAATACTGCTGGAACAGGCTGCAGGTGACTGTCAATACAGTGACGAATCATCTCTGCTATCTAGAATGATACAACAGAATATATCATTATTTAATAATGGAACACAATATATCATTATTTAATAATGGAATTTCTCATTTTTACATTCATAACCTATTCTTAAGTTCTCCTGTCATGTAAAATATTCATTACAACAACTAAGTGCTCTTCTTAGAAATCATTTGTTTGAATACATGGACTACATGGTCATTTGAAACTGAATGTTCCTATGATTCTGCAGTTAGCACAACACCAAGCAAACTGTCAGGCAAGTGGGAAAAAAGTAAATAAAGGGAGCAAATCTACAAGTTTCTAGTCTCCACTCTGCATGATCGAGAACCCAGCCTGTATCACAGAGCTGGCAGCTCACAATATTTCAGCAATTAACTATTATGAAAGTACAAATGTTCATGGTTGTGCACCATGGTAACCCTCTTCCATCACTAAGTCCCTCACTCATTCATGGTTGTGCTTGCATAAAAATGCAGATAATATACGACAGCCTGTGTCTGCCTGTCTCATTCAGCAGCTGCCTGTATAATTGTGTCATGTGTAATGTGCTTCATCTGCACTTTTCAATTTTTTTAGAACTAATAGTTGCCCTTGTGTTGTAATTACATCCGTTAAGTGTGACAGCCATGATGATGCATTGGATCAAGACAAATGAACACAAGAAATAAGGAGGCATTACAGGCAGTGCTCCAACAAGTGTGCAAATTTTCTGTGCAAGTGTCATGACCCTTGAAAAGTGGAAAGCATCTTGTGTGTGAATAGCTGGAAGATCAAGATGGAGGCTGTCATGGCACCAGATGAGGTGTATGACTTGCTGAAGAAGAGAAAGCAATCTAACATCACCTCTTTCTGCAAGTCTTCCATCTCCCCCCCCCCCCAGCCCTATACTCCACGCCAACCACCATGTTTATTGACCATTAACTTACATATTATCATGTTTTGTGAATCTTGTTCCCCTAACCTTATTTTTCCCACAAGATCTTAACTTTCTACACTGCAGTTGCACAATCTGCAGAATTTTTCAAGAATGTAACCAGCATGAACAACAAGGGCTTGCTGTGTTTCAGCAGCTACAAGTTCTCCTGGAAAGCAATTGTCCATGTGTTATTATTTGAATGTGTGGAGATATACTGTGTGGAAAAATATTGCTATTATCTACCACTGTATGCAGAAACTTATGCTGCCAATGACAGGATTAGTTTTTTTGCACGTGGTGTGAACTTGGAGACGCTGTGAGGATTTCAAATCTCATGGAAGGATAAAATTGATGTATAGAACTCATATGATGGTAAAATATACTTATATATCCATTCAGAGAAGGTCAAAAAGGCTAAAAATAACAGACTGTATAGGAGATGCTATAGAACCACATAAATAAACTCAGGAAAAAGACTGGATAACAAATAAAGTAACTTTCACTTGACAAATGAAAAAAATTTACTAAAGTCACTATATTAATAGGTGGTTACTTGCACTCATTGCAGCAGTTGGAAGAACAATATAATACAAATAATGGTTATAATCTGGAGCAAATAACTTTGTTGAAATATACAAGTAACGCAGAATGACGAAGTGTGAAATGTATTAATTGTAGAAGTTTAATAAAAATGGATATTCAATTATTATTATCACTAAAACCTTGGACATAAAAATTTACAGTACATTTTGATTGATGAGGATTATATCTACATCATCTCTTTTCACAAATCGCTTGAAGCAGTCTTCAATTTCACTGACACTGGTATCTGAAAATAAACAAACAAGTACACAGTTATTCAAAAGAAAGACATCATGGTAATTGAAAACACTATCCTGCAAACTAAAATAAATTAAATATTGAAATATATATAAGTCAAGCAATCCTAGATGTGTGCACAAATGTGAAGAGCAATGTGGCCTCATGAGTTTGTCTCATGCACTATGGTGAAGTTATTGACCTAGTTTTACCTCCAGAAAAGGAATCGGTTATCTCATTCTGTTGAAAACATATTTCTGAAGATCGGTCAGCATCTGACATAATTGCCATGTCGCAGGAGTTGAGGGGGGGGGGGGGGGGGGGTGGGGGGGGGTGCTTGTGTATGTATATAAGGGGGTTTTTTTCTCGCACGTCCCTTTAGTTATAATTTTTTTCAAATAAAAAGCAAAAATTTTTTTTTTTTTG
>Ga0136643_10006678_pt1 | contig 16543 bp, 7 predicted proteins | sample TergutLab28metaG_FD_96883 | JGI IMG/M metagenome (GOLD analysis project Ga0136643, IMG submission 96883) | Labiotermes labralis P1 segment gut microbial communities from Petit-Saut dam, French Guiana - Lab288 P1 (version 3) (version 3) | ecosystem: Host-associated > Arthropoda: Insects >... | reverse complement strand
TTGCGCTGACCACGTGACACCCCTCTATCCGCAAAAGTTGGCACTAACTTCGCCGACCGGCGGCGGCCGCTCTGTCGGTATAGTTCGCGTGCGGACTAAGGCCACGGAGTTTAGTTTTAGTACCTGAAACTAACCATGTTTCTAAGGTACATAACGTACAGCTATTCTGTAGTCGCAATGTGATGTTTATGTGATGTTATTTCCCAAGTCGAATGTTTAGCATTTTTACATGAGTACTTCCCGGTGTATGTGCGCAGTACTTTATATGGCTTTATAATAATAATAATAATAATAATAAATACTATAAAGCCCTTACAATAGAAATACAGCGCACGTGGAATGTAAAAACAGAGGTGATACCAGTAATAATAGGGACGACTCGGACTATTTCAAAGTCATTCAGAAAATACGTGAGCAACATACCAAAAAAACATGAAGTCAAGGAACTACAGAAAACAGCCATGTTGGGCATTGCACACATTCTTCAGAAAGTACTAATGTGAAAATACAGTAGATTCAACACTGAAACCATGAATAGTAACAACAGAATAGCCGCAACATTGTGTTCCCTAGGGACATCGTTTGTCTCAGGAATGCAAGTATAAATACCCTGCATAAAGGAGATGATGATGATGATCGTATTTTTATATTTTGTCGTTATTTCTTTACCGTTTGTTATGGTATAGTTCTGTTTTTTGTGTTGCTTTTGTCCTGTATTGGGGACCGCGGTAGCACAGTGGTGAAGCTGCTGTGCTACAAATCAGAAAGTCGCTGGTTCGATCCCAGCTGGTGTCAGTGGATTCCTCATTGACATAAAATCCTCCCGATCGCACTATGGCCCTGGGGTCGACTCAGCCTCGAATAGAAATGAGTACCAGGAGTGTTTTCCGGGGGCAAAAGCTTCCGGTGCGTAAGGCTGACACCCTACCACCATCCTGTGCCGTCGTCACGAAATCTGGGAGCCTTAACTTCCTGGAACCCTCTGAGCCTGTCCAGGCCTGTAATGGGACTGCTTTACCTTATTTTCCCTTTATTATCCATGTTTGTAAATTTAACTTTTTTTCTTAATTTAAATGAGTTTGTAGTTGTCTTTTTTTCTCGTTCCAACACAAATACAGGATATGTTAAGGCCTTGTTGGAGAACTTCCGAGTCAGACATTGACTTTTAAGTCGTATAATCTACTTTACACTTGTACGCGCCATTTAGATGCAAATCCACCATGATACGTCCGTCATATCACGGGCAGGTGTCGTCGTTAGGGACAGTGACAGAATCCTTTTTCGCGAATCTTACTTCTGCCGTATTAAAATTAACATTCTACTACAATTTTGTTTTGCCTTTACCTGATACATTATCTTTAGAAACGTTGTGAATTGTGCAACTGCTCTTTTTCAAAATCCATGTATTTTAAAAGCATGTTAAAGCACGAGAAATTCCATTGACTTTTTTTTATCCATTTCCGTCTCTCCGAGCCGAGAGAATAAGTGGTGTCATTACAACGGCTGCTTCGAACAAACACCCGTGACAAGTGTTTTATTTAACAACGCTGTTAATTTCTAAAGCTGAATAGCATTGGTGTTCGGTGAATTGAATGTGGCTGAGCACAAGTGGAATGATGCTGACGGGGGGAAAGCCGAAATACACAGAAAGAAACATGTCCCAGTTCCGGTTTGCCCACCCAGAATGCCATATGGTCTGGCGTGGGATCGAATCTGGGCTCAGTGCAGCTGAGATCGGGTTCAGGTCCCAGTAAAAAAGAAATTCGGGCCCCAGCAAATGCGGACCGGCTAAATATCTTAACACTAAATCGGAAAGACTGACTGTCAGTTGAAGAGTTAATTGGGTTTGGGCTGAAAGATTTAATTTATAAAATCGACAATAATCATGCAACCGAGCAACACAAAAACATGAAATATATTTGGGTCCCGAACCCCCCTTCCGTACCGCCGGGTCCCGGTAATTTTTTCAGGCTTCTACCCTGACTCTCGTTGGCACTGTTTGGGCTCCCGTCATGAGAGTTCGGCGAGTAACCGACTGAGGCATAACATGGTCATTACGGACAGAGATGGGCCTGATCTTACATAAATAATACGGCTTGTACACAATATGTTGAGGGCTGTGAACTGGAGACTTCGATTTAGTATTGATGTACAGCACGCACTGCATTTTAAAATATGCATGTGGTTGTCAGTGTTGGTTCGTTAGCGATAAATGGTGTAATATCGTAACAAGTAGAAGCGTTGTGATGTATCATAGTTGTGCTCGGATATCCGCGTTCGCTAACTTTCTATGAGCAGTTATTTCGTGTTGATGAATGTGGGCAAACTTGGTTACAGTCAAAACATCTGATTTCATCGTAGATGGTGTTTAGTGCAAGCAGCGTCTAATTTCGTAAACTTTGCAGCAAATACGTTAGGGAGAAATATAAAACTTTAATTGTCTCCCATTCAGAAAAAAACAAGTAAAGGAACATACAGGGACCATCTATTTTTTGACGTTTTGCTGACCGTGAATCTCAGTATGTCTCAGTATTTAACCAACTTGATGCACAAAATTTATTTCACAATAAGTGTTATTTCATGCCTCTACATGTTTCGAGCACATGTGCTCATCATCAGGAGGTCAAAATTGCATTACACAGCCTCTGGTTTCATCACACCTATAGGTGGCCGTCTCGTGCATCTATAGGTGTGATGATACCAGAGGCTGTGTAATGTAATTTTGACCTCCTGATGATGAACGCATGTACTCGAAACATATAGAGGCATGAAATAAAACTTATTGTGAAACAAATTTTGTGCATCAAGTTGGTTAAATACTGAGATAAATAATGGACCATCTAGTTTAATTATTGTATTACTCTGATATACTCGTGATTATCCATAAATGAATATGGTAGCAAAGAAACCCGTTCGTTTGAGGACTTGTGAGCATCTGACTTTTATCACACGTGTACCCTGAGGTTTGATGACACGTGCATCCCGAAGTGTGGACTCCTGCAAATATATTTTATTTATTTATTTTTATTATCAATCAGAAAGAATACATTCTATAAGCTAATGTGATGATTACACAAAGTACGCTACGATACCATGTATTACTATGACGTGGTAGGGTATTCGTTCAGCGATGTCACCTCAGGTGCCTTGTAAGTCTAAAGGCCAGCATCTTGCCTGCAGATGTGAAAGCCGAAACTGCACGCTTGTTAGGAGAGACTGATAAAAATGGGGTTATAGTATAACATAGACTTTTGTTTCAGGAAGTGGACAAAATACATAGATTTCACATATTCAGAACACTCCCACAACTTTGACGGGAGATATTAGAAATATGAGCTTGGATGCGGGTCTCCTCGGCTTAGCAATACGTCGCATATTTGGGTTAGTTGAATTATGTACAACTTAAGAAGTGTTTGAAGTACACGGTACTTCCCCTGCGTGAAAATGGTTAATTCAGGTAATATATTGATCTCTCAACATGCAACGTGGTGAGTTCAACTAGACTTCTTTCGTACATCACAGCATAATGAAACCTGTCGTGACTAAAATCTTATGTAATTGTGAGGTCAGTTTATCAACTATAAGGCATTGCATTGCCTCGGTATAATGCTTGTCTGGCCTGGTACATCAGTAGGTTTAACCTGGACCCAATTTCAGTGGCTTATTTGCCATTGTCAAATCGGATTTTTAAGGTATCGAGAATGCACAATTTTTTTTTTAAGAATGTGGCTACCAATGGAAATCTAAATTTACTTTTTCATGTCATGGCCATACAGTCAGTTACTGTATCTGATACATGAACCTGTTTACGAAAATCAATCAAAATAAATGAAATTCTTGTAACTCAGGTTTTGAAGATAAAATGGAGTATGTTAACAGTTACAAGTGGCAAGAGTGTGGTATTGTATAAGCAAAGTCGAAATCTGAATCGTAGGGAAGTATACATGAATTGACTAATTAAATTGAACAATTATTAATTGGTAATTTTGCCACGTGTTTTATACAATAAGAACAGCTTATTTTTATTCTTCCCGGACATGCAAAATGTCAGTGAGGTTCCGTGTTTAAACTCCGTGAAGAGGTTACTTTGTATTGGTTAGGCGTATCTGTGCTTGATATGAACTATTGTGCTGTTTATCAACTGAAACTAACCGCCTTCTGATTCTGGAACCGGAAACAAACTTAGCAGGTCTGAAGACGTCAGCAGTTGTTGTAAAGGCACTAAAACTTGAATTTCATAAACATATTGTATACAATTTAATTTTCTCCGTTGCGTGTTATTTGCCACACTAGTACCATCAATCATCTTCCTAAGATTTGGGAAGATTATGAAGATGACTCATTATGCAGATTTGTCCTTTCTCCTCTTTCTTCCTCCCTCTTACGTTCTATTATCTTCAGCATCCTTTTCTCCACACTAAATGCAACAACTGAAGAACCCTGACTTCGTCATCAGACCCTCGTTTGTTAAAGCAGGCTTCATCTAGTGAATGGAATGCTGGAGTGAAACAGAAAATGAATTACAACTTTATAAGTTTATTCCTGGTTAATATTGCCCGTTATGTTTGCATCTTTTGAGGGTTATTCCAGTCTTTGTTTTGAATGTTCGCCCTAAGTGAGGTATTGGCTGGAGCTGCCGACATTGTGGGAGTGGGACCCAGGGTGGCGGTGGAGCCCAGCTGTAGGACGGGTCGATACGGCGAGCGAGACGATCCCCAGTTATAGTCATGTGGCGGATCGGGAGCGGTGGATCTCCCTCGCTGGCTACCAGGGGTTCTAATTGATATTCCCTGGAGTCCGGGACAGCACTTGGCCGATCATTAGGAGATGAAGTACTCAGCCTGCTTCTTGACACCTTATGGGCACGATAACTCTTAATGAAGAATGCCTTCTTATGGAATATACATCGTGTAGACTAGTAGAAATTTACCGACATTTAGGAGGAAACTTCTACCTCGTTTTTCGTGATAGATTGAATCAGCAGCTTTCTTTGACAACAAGGTAAATTTATACCAGACTGCATGGTGTCATTTCCGAGAAAACGGCGTCCTTAGTCACCGCCTTAAGAACCGGAGTCCCAAATGTTTTTGTTTACACTTAAAATTTAGGTTGGTACCTCTGAATTTGTGTGTATTATAGGGTCTGTTTAGACAGTTTATGATTGGGGTGTGAGCCAGGTTCCTCCTGAATATGCTTTAAACAAAGATCTTTGTGTTCGTTTACTGGGTTTTCAGGTGCTCTTCCTACCACTATTGCTGGACTATTATCACAGTAAATTTAATATCCATTATCTGACTTTCACACTTCACGAGCTATCTAGCAGTTTGAAAGGTTTATCGACAATGTGAACATTAAAAGTTCCGGGCTAATAGTCGGTTAGGATCCTGCTCCACATCACGTGTGCTCGGATCCTATCCAAGGACATTTAATCTGGGATTTGTGGCGAGCACAGTGGTTCTGTGATCGAATTTATCGTTTAGTATTGCAGTTCTGTCTTGACGGAGATTATTTCACCGCATTTCTCTGCTCATCCTTCACAGCCCACGATACATGCGACTGGCCCAGCCGGACGACCATCGCAGTGCCCTCAGTTTGGAGCTTCACCGCTAATCAGGCACTGGCACATATATATCCAATTCGAAATTTTCTTAAGAGGCGACCCATTGCGCCCACGATTATAACAAAAAGAGAAGGTGTAGCGTTATAAAATAATTATCACTGCGCCAGATTTATTGACATGTGTTTAATTTGATTATTCGAGGCTATCACATTCTTAATTACAGGAATTACAAATCCTCACTCAAGTATATATATATATATACATACACACACACATATATATATACACACACACACACACACATACATACGTACCAATATACAGCCATTCACAACAGCATATATGAGGCAAATGGGCAAGAAGTTTCGTTATTATAAGCCATCATCAAGCCATTTCTTTCAAGAAACTTTCTTGCACTTTTCACTAATAATTTTTAATATCTTCCTATGATGTACTTTCCACACCCACTTCTAGTGTCGTGGTCAAGAAAGAGTATAGCTATACCTCTACTTCCCCTATGGGCCGTACGGCCTGTACAGAGCCTCAGTGCCTGTAAAAGGGTGCACTTTACCTTTTTTACCTTTATGATGTACTTTCTGAAGGAAGAGATTTTTTTTCCTAACTGCAGTCATAAGTTTTATTGAGAAATTCTTCAAAGAGGAGGCCTGATGTTGGCTTGTAATAAGCTGCAAATTGTCGCCTAATCGATTTATATATGGTAGTGTTTATGACTGTCTGTTGATATATATATATATATATATATATATGTACACACAAACACACACACACACACACACACACACAAAACAGCACAACGGGGTTCAGTCACTTTAAAATCACTGAACAGTTATTACTGGCGATCTCAATATTTCTGGACAAAAGTCGGGAAACATGTCACAGTAGGACATTAACACTGCCTTCTAAGGCCTTTCAAATTCCTTATCCACTAATAATTTTGCCTTTCGACACCATGCAGACTGAAATACTGACTCCGTCGTTAAATAAACATAAATGAATAAATGAATAAAAGTTCACACTTCTTTAAAGTCTTAGTTTAAGATTATGATTCAATTTACATATCCATAAGGCAAGCGGTCTCTGCTGTTGTGGCTTCAAGACTAAAATTTCATACTTACTTCTTGTCTCTTCCATACATACTTCATCATAGGCACACCACACCCTCCTTCATTTCATCAACTTATACCATTTAGTGACGTTTAAACATTTTTAAGTTCATAAGGCATTCCCTGTCTCTTATAAAAATATTTTTATCAGCACCCTGCTTTCAAGTATCATGAATCTTTCTTCCTCCCTTCAATTGAGCACCCACAGTTCTACGTACACGAGAACGGTTAATATTACGTTCCTTTTGTGACAACTTATACACTTTCATGTTGCAGGCGGGTACAGCAAAGACTCCGAACTGAAAGATATTAAGCATTTCTCACATTTCATTTGTTCCTACTACTTATGTCAATATAATATTCCGTTATCAACATTCCCAGTTACACTCTCTCTTTATACCATGAAACTGCTGTATATTTTGTGGGAAGGCATGTAAATATCCCAGTAGCAACATATATACTGAACTCATTTTTCGTTCACCCTTCCATATTACTGCTTTACTTCATCTCTTCAAAATGTAGCTTAATCAATGTTGACAGTCTTGAGGAACGGAAACTCAAATTACGTCACTGATCATTGCACTCCAAGGAGCAGATTCCTTCTTGAGAAGCTAATAGGTCCTCAGCTGTTAAGAAATTCCCCACAGTTTATAGAATGCGAAGAATCATTACCGCATTCACGAGCGCCTGTTACCTGTCAAAATTTTAGGTCTTGTAAAATTATTCAAAAAATCTTAAATTGAGTAGTTAGCGCCTCCCCCAACCGCCAAGCTGGAGGACCATCCCTTGTCGGCTGTCTGTGCCTGCTTATTCAATATATTCATGCCCACCCTCCATATCCAGAGGCCGTTCCTCCATCCGACAATGGAGGAGGCGCCATGTTGTGGTTACAGTGACTCACATATGATACCAACCCCCAAAAAAACAAGGAAATAAACACACACGACACAACAATATAAAATGAAGTTATAACAGCAACAACTGTAATATAAAACCAAATAATGGGAACAATAACACTACTATTCATATATATATATATTGCTGACAATAATTGAACTTTATTGTGGTTTTCTTGTCATTCTGTGTGCAAGTTGCTTGGAACCACGCAAAAACTAGTGTAAATACAGGATTGCATGATGCAGTTCGTCAATAGCTTTAAGTCGTTTAGCCCATTTTTACGTTCTTTGAATTTTCTCCTTTTTTATTTTCAAAGAAATTGTACACATTGTTAAAATTTCTACAAATTATTTCAATTAATTTGAGCGGAGAAAATCCCGTAGGTTTGAGCAGAAATATGTAAAAATGACTAATTCTATTCACGCAAAAACCAAATGCACGAAGAACGACACGGGGGTCGTTTTCAGCGAGATGGGTAAAAGTTTGCCTTTGTTTTGGTATGTCACTGAAGGACAGCCACTAAGCTTTTGTAACAGAAAAAATTACAAGTTTCTCCAGCTGCTTTTATGGTAGTTGCTGAATTGTTTATTTTGTTCTTAATAAAAAATAAATAATAAGTATTTCTACTGTCATTCTCTGAGTGCTTGGTAGCAAAAATTTACATTTTAACGTAAATCATTTACAAGAGGTCTGGTCCAGTAATTTACAAATGCTCTTAAAATCACGTTTCCACTACTTACTAACAAAGCTCAGTGTATCAAATAATTCCTCATCAATCTTGGAATAAAAGGATTAAACCTAAGAGGCAAAAATTATGTTTGTATTATTTTTTCGTTGCTGGACGAAGGCCTAATGATTGTGTTGCCATTATTTGGTATGTAGACGGCATCATTAATGTTGATGTTAGCATTAATGACTGAAATAAGTCAAACACTATGCAGTATACACTGCATCTTGCACCTGACGTAAAAACTGTGATTATCTCACTCCACTGTCGACGGTATTGACGACATGCTAAGAAGGACTGCAAATGCCACATCGATCAGGATTGTCAGAAAAAAGTTTAAGTAAATTTACTGCTAAGCCCATTGGCAAAGATCTTTTAAGGACGGAGATTTGTTTTAGATTGGACTGAGATATTTGATTAATGGGGACCAATATCCGACATCTCTTTCACGGTTGGTAATATTCCCGTTGCGTTGCTAACGAGCTGTCTTCAGTAAATTCATTCTTAACTTTGACGTGACAAGATCAGGGGGATAAATTACTTGTAAAGAACAGATGTAGATGTAGAGTAATATTAAAATAGGCCTTAAAGAAATCGGCAGGCGGATATAACATGGATTAATATGGCTCCGAATTGGGTCTGATGACGGGATATTACGGACACGGATTAACATTCGTGTTCCGAATGATGCTGTGAGCCTCTGTGCTGTTTGTGCGAGTGTTGATCTTTGAAGCGGGAACAAGTTCTATATGAATATAATTACTTGTCCAGATAGTAATACAAAAAGGAATATTAAATTTTACTTGGAAAACGAGAACTCTAAGGAAGTACAGGTGTCGCAAAAGCGGGCCTGATACGGAATTCATTTCACGGCGTCCTATTGAGGGAGTTGCAATTAAGTGGATTTATCTTTATGTATATATATATATATATATATATATATGTGTGTGTGTGTGTGTGTGTGTGTGTTTATTTCGTTTGTGTCATGCTGTAAGAGAGAAAATCGTAGAAGTCAACTTGGGACGTAAGAGGACAGGCCAAGATGGCACGGAAGTTGTGCGAAGTTGGAGGATTAACACGCCCATCGACTGGAGTTTCTTGCTCTGCAGTTAAATGTCAAGAATTGAAACACAACATACTGTATCAAACTTGACGGTTAGAACTTTTCTGTCACTTTCAAGACTTCTGAAACAGCTATATGGGTTATGCCGTAGGGATTTATTTTCCTTTCTCATAACAGTTTTATTCGTTTCATGTGGTCTATATTTGGTAGCGAATCTCCAGAGATCTTTTTCTTTGTGTCTAGAAGTTTGGTCATGTTAAATGAGGATCGGATTTCTTCTCTAAGTTTTGTCTGTGATTATTTATTGTGCTTTAAAATATAAATATTAAAACTAAAAATCATAAAGCAACGTAACGAAAGTGTAATTTGTACAGTGAAAAGAACTGTCAGATGTGAATTTCTCACAGTAGTACAGCCCTAAAAAATAAAAAAAAAGTATTATTGAGGAAATTAGAGCAGATTGAACTCGAGAATTGCTGCTATCATTGGATGCAGAATCTGTTGTCTTCCGCTTTACTATCCAAATACTAATATTAAAACATACAGATCTATAATTTTGCTGGTTGTTTGATATGAGTGGGAAATGTGGTCTCTTACATTGAGGGAGGAACGTAGGCTGAGGTTGTATGAGAACTGGGCGCTTATAAAAATATCTGGGGCTAACACGGACGAAGCAACAATGGAATGGAGAATACTGTAAAGTGAGGAGCATTATGAGTTGTACTCCTAATCGAATATTATTCCGGTGATCAAATCAAGAAACACTGAAATGAGCTGTGCATTTGGCTGTTCTCATAAATATATTTCTTAGATATTTTTTTAAAATTTATCCAAGTATTCCTAATTTATTACATTTGAAATGCCCTGTTGCTTAAACTAAGAACCTTTTATACGAAACACTAATATTACTGGTGATGAAATTGTATCTGAAACGACAGTTTCTGTACTTATCATTTACTGAAATATATCTATAAGTTGCACATACTTGTGTAGCTTTTTTGACGGAGGTGAATATTTCTTGGCTGGAAACAATTATGCATGGACATGACCGTCATAACACAACTATATTGTCAATTATACATAATATGTCAACTACATGTTTCGGCCAATACTATTTTTGGCCATTATCAGGTTGGATACAATTATCGGAGAATACTACACAATATATAATATGATACAGTATGTTCATCAGTGTTGGTCATGTCCATGCATAATTGTTTCCTTATGTTTTAACTAACACAACGGGGATGACACTCCTTAAAATTTCTAGACTGGTTTTTACTGATATATTAGATAAAGGTTTATAAATAATGAAGCAAAATTATTCTATTGTTAAGGGTTGTAAATTTATTATTATTATTATTATTGATGTAGTTGATCTTACTGTATTTATTATTATTAGCGCTACACATTTTTTACTTTATCCACTGGAAAATTTCAAACATGGGAAAAGTTTATATGAGTAGTAAACTGGTGAGAAGTGAAGGGTTGGGGTGAAAGCGTGAGTAAAGTATGTGTGGGGGAGAAATACTAGAAACTGTATACAGTACTTTCTTACCGTGGTGTTGTTTACCTTTTCAACATGTTGTATTTTAAGATGTCTTGTGTGAATTGTTGTTAGTTGTCTTTTGTGTATATTGTTGTAGTAGTCTTGTATGCTTTGTTGTTATCTTATGTGTATTGTACTGTGTGTGTATCGCTGTTTTTACTTTAGATCCGGACTGCTGGCTAGAAGTCAGCATTCGGAAGGTCCTGCGACCGGCCCCTCGACACAGGTTTTTCTTGGTTTCCATGTGTCTGTAAGCAAATGCTGAGATATTTCCCAAAATTCCAAGTTGCTACTACATGCTTATTTTGTAGCCCTCCCGACTTAAATTTATTAGTAACCAATTTCATATTTTGTATACATTTAACACACCACTGTCACCGGGTGACAACCCAATTACAGTTAATAATAATAATAATTATTATTATTATAAAATTATAGGAACCTACACACTACGGATTTTTAACTCTCTCTCTCTGCCGGAGCCAAAACAAGAGAGAAGAAGTTTATTTACTTAGGCTAGTTACAGAGAGACAATATTCGTGAGTGAGACTACGGGTAGATTTGATGTTAATTTAAAGTGCATCTCAAAGAAATACTGTGTGTGTCTTTTTGCAGTTCTCCTGAGTTTATCTTGCTCAGGCGAAGAAAGAGGGACAGACTGTTGTGAAAATGATAACGATCTTCCATTTCGCGTAGAAAGACTGCAATTTCATGGTAAAATGAACGTGTCTTATCTCTTCACAATTAATATGCTCCTTAGAATTGGGCTATTTTTTGTATTATGAAGTTTACTCCAATTTTATATAAAACATTTTATTTTACGTTCCTGTGGCACATGTGCCTAATGCTCACCCTGCAGTGGCAAATTTGTGTTTTGTTCGACACTGCCAACTTTGTTAGTTACTTTTACCATATATGACGTTTTGGGAATTTTCAATTGACAAAGTGAAAAATAATATTGATGTGTGGATCAACCACTATCAAATCTGTTCGTGTGTTTTCTTTTTCAGGCCTACTAAATTTTGTTCTTGCAAGTGACCAAGCAATAGTAAAAATTTTGAAGCCCGAGAAATTTAAACTTGATATTAAAATCTGATCGTCGTTAAGTCAAAGGGATCCTGGAAGCCACCGTGTAAGAAAGATCTGAGAGCTATAATTTTTATATAGGCAATTTATATAAGAAATGTTTTAGTAATTTTTGTTTTTTACCTCATAATATTAGGTAATTTCACGAAAGAGACGGTGATGGGCGAACGTGATGCACGCACGAAACCTTTAAGAAATCCATAAATCTGCCTTCGAGTGGAGATCCAGTGACCTATATTTGAAACACGACATGTTGGATACAAGTGACAAATTTCTTGATCATAGGTACAAACGTTATCTTTACAAGAACATCATTACTTTTCCAATGTAGTTCACGTCTATTTCATCCGTAGTCTATTTTTTAATCCAAACAGATGTATTTAAATGCTATTTTGCACAGCATGACTAACTGCTGTCCTTGATATTTTGCTAATGTTTCGTTTTAGTAAGAAGAGGACAAAGCATGTTGGGAGTGGAAAATCCCCCATTTTGTTGTGCTGGAGACAGACCGCCGAAATTTTCATTTTTCGTCTATATAAAAGAGGAAGAACAGAAGCGTTAAAGTTAAGTAGGAGGAGAAATGTAAGATGTATAAGAGGCGTCTATCGACTATAAAGACAGACGGGGCTGTGTATGTCATGTAGAGCAGATAATGTGTGTTAAAAGCCTCGCTCACTCACCCACGAGTCCGTATTTTTTCACCCCTTGGTTCTGCTGTCTGTCCCTGTGGAAAACAATGCACAACATTAGTGTACTGTCAGTTTTACATTACACTTGCTCTCCTTAATGTTGTTTAATTAAAGGAGAAAGTATTCATAACGTTTTAAATTTTGTTTTTGAGAATCGCTGGTTTCCTACTAAAAACAGTTTCCCTGATTATGACTTGCCGTTGGTCAAAATAGGTAGGTTTAAGGAAATATTGAAATATTTCGATTGACTTGTTAATATTATGCATATTGTATCATGTGATTGTGCATAACATTTAATGAAAATAATCCTTATCCCTCAATTTATTTACTTCGTAATTTGTCGTTGATAATTTTTAATCCTTGTAATAAAAAGGAAACAATTAGAAACATGAAGTGTGGAGGGATTTACTTGGACAGAGTGCAGAAGTTCATTACAAAAATTTATTTCTTATCCTCAAATTCGGAGTGAAATTATTGTTTTGATTGGACACTGAGTTGTTTGGGTAGCTCAGTCGTTATAGTGGATATGCTTTGGGCGGGACTGCCAAGGAATCTTTGTTTACATTTCGGCATTTGAGTTTGTTCGCTTCTCCAGAGATTCCAGATTGTCGCATTCCCCGTCCCACAGTCCCCTGTTCAGTAGGTGACGGGGGCCTTGTCTTCGTGGGACGGACTACTTACCCCTCTCTAGTACCGGGATTAAGAATGAGCTGAGCTGTGCGCTCACATCTTCCAGTGCCTTAATGACGTGCAAAGGGACAACCGCTCGCTGTAGTTACATCTATCCCTTTTTATGACTTCTGAAATCCAGCGTGTAAGTTATCAGCCGAGAGTAATTAACTCTGGACTGCTATTTCAGCTTGACGAAAATTTTGCTGAGGTCCTTGGGTGCTGTGTGTTTTCAAGTGTTCGTAGCGGTGTAGCCGATATTGCCTTGCTGCTGGGTTATGACGGCACGTCACTGTGTATACGGCTCCAGCAGTTTCCAGACAGCGTTTCTTACATATTTCGACCCTTGAGGACGAGAACATTACGTTGCATCGAAACTTCTGGAACCGATTACCAAGTGCCACGATATCATATGCCAGAAGAAACGTAGTTCTGTTTCTTATATCTTTACTCCGTACGCGAAAAATGTTATGGAATATGTCGGCAGATTCAGGCTATTTTTGCGAAGAAACTTTCATTTCCGGGGAGGAGATAAAAGAAACAGCGCTTGTTTGATACTTATGGGCGATGTTTGCCAGAGCAAAGGCTGAGAATGTTGGTTAAAAGGAAGAAACTCTTCGACCGTAAAATTAAATTTGCTCGAAATTAATAGGCTATTTAGTGTAATGCGGAGCAGTTATTTGTCAGGCAAGGACATTAACTGTAATAATTTTCAAACCCTAAATATGACTTTGTGTATTTGGTCCTTGAACATGTAAAGCTCCTGCAATACTCTGTTGCGTCTAAATGTTTTGTGAAGTGAAGAGAGGAAACGAACGAGCGTCGAGGAGGATCAAGAGAATGTCCTTGCCACGAGTCGTGATTTGCTGCAAAATTTACTTGAAACTGAAACGAAGTAACGGACGTAGTGTTCGACTTTGTTCAAAGACATAGTATTGGAATTGTGTTAGTCGTAAAAGCCATTTTAATCCGTCCTAACTATTATTATTTCCATTATTATTATTATCATTATTTTAGTTCGATGTCTCTTTTACTCTTCTACCTACATAATTCAGATTGGAATTATTACATTTTTTGCATTCATTTTAAATTTTTATCCTTTTAGTTATCGATTCCGATAATTTATTCTGATAATTTATTGCAGGTATTAGTCTGTGGATGCAAGATTAATCGGGAAACGGTTCTAATGCACAGGTTATAAATATTTTTGTTTGCTTTTCGTTGAATACTTACTTACCAGGAATATTTAAAATATACTTCATATATCTCAATGTAAAGTATATTTTAAGACTGTAAAATATTTTTTGTGACGCGTAATTTTTAATGTGTTAATGTAATACGTAACAGTGAAACAGTCTGTCTATACACAGCACTAAAAACTACATGTTTCGGCTTAACGAAACAACCATAACCAGTCTTCACGTTTCATAAATATAAAATCGATATCATATAACTTTAACCAGGAAATCATACAGTTGTAGCCAAAAGCTATATGATTTCCTTTTTATATTTCCAAAATGTGAAACCTGATGATAGCCGTTTCGTAAAAGAAAAACATGTAGCTTTTTAGGCTCGTTCGCAAAACTTCGAGAAATGACCATTAGCTTCATCATGTCCGTCTATCAGTCCAAACGCAACAACTCAGCTCTCATTGGACGGATTTTCATGAAACCTGATATTCGAGTTTTTTTTCGAAAAAGTTGAGAAAATTCAAATTTCATAATAATCGGACAATAATAACGGCACACAAAACCATCTTACATTTTTGGCCATATCTCGCTCAATTCTTCTTAGAATGAGAAATGTTTGAGACAAAAGCCGTAGAGAAAATAAAAAAAAAGTTAATGTTCAGTAACTTTTTTGAAAATCATGCCTCTATGAGATAATGTGGAAAAATAATTTATAGCCGGAGAGGCCACAGATGACAATATGGCGCATGTGTATTTCACGCTGGGTGCCTAAGGCTACAAACGAACATTTTCGGAATATATAATATTTATTCTTTTCCTTCTGCAACAATGGTTGCACGAACGAGCTTCATTTTTACGTTATGCTTATATTGCCTGTCTTGTTAGGCTTAATAAAGTGTTGTGTATAGATGGACTGTTTCATTGTTGAGAAATTTTGGGGGAATCGGCTACATTCCACTTGTGAGTTTCATGTAAACATGCAAGTGAACTCAGAGGAACCAAAATTAATTTGCCGTAGAAAGTTCAAGCCTAGACCTCCAAGTCCGTTGGGTATCAGAGATAAAATTTTAAGACAGAGGAATGGATACTCTCTTCCTTACATATTTTTGCTTCCTTCATTTTCTGCAAGTAAGGCACCCATGGAGGCTGATAGCAGCGACTTTAGACGGAAAAAAACATACTGAAGAAGCGTTTGATGGACACTGACGAGATACACCGACTGTTGCTTCTCTGGCTTTATATGTTTTGGCATATACCATGTACTTACGAACAGAATCATAAGATTGCAACGATAGACGACGGTGCATGATATTCTTGATCCCGAATTCCAATACAAATATTTGCGGAATAGTTTATAACATGACATAAGATCAAACATCACTTACTCCGCATTCTTATTCTATGAAGTAATTAATGCAAATATATGTCTTTTCAGAAGCTTTTAATTACTTGGGTGAAGCATTTTTGCTTGTACAGGAAGAAAAATCCACGTTTACAGAATTTTTTTTTCAATATATATTATGCTCCAAATAACATAACGGTGTTGCCAAGTGTAAATGTTTGCAATTTCGTCATGACTAGTGCTAGAAGATTCAAACCTTCTCCTTTGTTTTAAAATCTGTCATCCCGTTGTGTTTTGTTGCTTACTAATATAATTTAGGTTTCAGTCAACACACAACATATCATATCAATTATGCTTTAATGCAACATGTTTCTACTCGGAGGAGTCATCATCAGGCTACTTTAAGGTGTACAAATGTGCACGGTTACTTTGTACACCTCAGTATGATTTTAAAGTTGCCTGATGATGACTCCTCCGGGTCAAAACATGTTGCATTAAAGCATACTTACTTACTTACTTATTATTCCATGGTGCAGAGTCCTTCTTGAGAAGCTAAATGGTTTGCAGCTAGTCAAGAAATTCCCCGCATTTCACGGAACCCGAAGGTTCATTACCGCACTCACAAGCGTCCGCCACCTGTCTCTATC
>Ga0136643_10006677_pt1 | contig 16544 bp, 6 predicted proteins | sample TergutLab28metaG_FD_96883 | JGI IMG/M metagenome (GOLD analysis project Ga0136643, IMG submission 96883) | Labiotermes labralis P1 segment gut microbial communities from Petit-Saut dam, French Guiana - Lab288 P1 (version 3) (version 3) | ecosystem: Host-associated > Arthropoda: Insects >... | reverse complement strand
TGAAGATGACTAACTTTTAGTCGAAACATGTAGCCTTGCTTAAGAATAAAAAAGATTGTGCTGACGTATACTGTGTAACGTTAATTGAATTACAAGCACATCGTGATGCCTTCATTCAGAATAGTACCGTAATTAGCTCATCTTAGCAGCCACTACAAGCGGTTGGTTTACACCCCGTTGTCATAAGTATAAACTACGTACATATGTCGTGGCCTGTTCAAAATCCAGCTACTCGCATTAAGTTTAAACCCGACTCAAATTATTGTTGAAAGTGACTGATAAGGACTATATAAACTTCATATTTCCTGTGATTAAAACATGATAGACAGGTTCAATCTGTGGTTTTAACTCCGCACTTAGGATTCTGAAGCCAGTAAGTGAGATGACAGGGAAGGAATACTCCGTCCCCGTACGGGGATCCTCTACGGACTCCTACTGAGAATCATCAGTTTATTTCTATGCTCGTTCTAGCCACACAGGTTCTTTAATGTCGAAATACAAATTGAATTTTAAAGCTAAAGGTGCCAGAATATAGCAGGAAGGGACCGTGGCCTACTCTAAGCGAAATTCATAAAATAAACCACTTAGATCGAATATATACGTAGAAATTATAATACATAATTAAATTATTTTAAAATGTTTTTAAAAATAAAGCTTTCTTGGCAGTTTACATAATTCTTAGGCTGGTTTTTCGTGCCAATTCGTTATTATATTGTTACAGAAACAGCCAAACTGTTGATTTTGTGTTCCACTATATGTCCAAAATCGAATCGAGTCACATACTATGACCCAATTTTAAAATCCTTATTTCAAAATTTCTACTTTTATTTTTCACTTAGAGGCAGGTAAAAAATCTGTCATTGTATTAAAAACTCTCACATAATTTCGTCCTCAGTTTATCCATTCAGCTTGTGGGCCTCTTATTGGCTCTATTACGATCTGCGCTCAATGTTTATTTTGTGTGCCTGTACTGCTATGGTTACTGCCCTGCTAGGGCTCAAACTCTGTTTGTTATTCTGTACGCCTTACTGAGTGCAGTGCGTCTGCACACGCTCCGTTCATTCCAACAGTTAAACAGCTACTACTAACACAGTAATAATGCCCTATAAACCTGCTGGTCTGCTAATTTTACTTTCCATCTATAAACATTCTTTTTCACGTTCGTGTCCCAGCTTTTTAGCAAAAGTTACCATTTCTTAGTAACTTCCATTACAACACAAAACTTAGTCTTAGCACATAGTGCTCGAAACATGTAGAGGCATATAATAAACTTATTATAAAACAAGATTTTGTGCATTAAGTTATTTAATTACTAAGATTATACTGAGATGTACGGTCAGCAAAATATCAAACTTTGTAACACAATCGTCGCTGTAATAATGATATCCATTGCACAGGCCGATTCATCTTCGTTATGGCAAACGCAGATACAGTACATGTTATTGATATCTGCCTTCATGCCTTCCAGACATTACATTCTGACAAACAAATACATTAATTTGTATATGTTCGGACAACGCATTTGCATTGTTTAGGTTTAGATTTACAAACAGTCTATTATTAGTCCCATATGTTAATTTTCGCTTCTTATCCTTGAAAGTAATGGTAATTATTCTAATATAATCTACGTTATCAATGAAAGTCAACAATTCCTTTCCCATTACACTCGTCGTTATTAGTAACCCTTCTCTTGTTATTGCTGTATTCACGTACGTGTTTGTGAAGCATCACATTCAGTTTTTAGATATCTGCAGTCACTATTCTCAGCGATCTAGTTTACTGTGTTCTATTAAATTTGTTTTTTGTCTTGACCTATTTGTCGCTACATAATCAGAGTAACATGACACGGTACGATGCCATTGTTACTTTTATTCCGGGAGACGGGAGTCGTCATTAATAGTCTATCAGCTACAGTAGGCCTTTTTCAAACACTCGACTGGATGTGATCCACACATTTTCAGTTAGTAAGTCCTAAAATTTTCTTATGCTGGTGCATTAAATTTCAGTCCCTAGTATATCTTGATACAACTACGTTAATGTATTTGTCTTATCATTTCGATAATAAATAGTGTTATGCAGATATATAATATATATATATGTATATATATACATATATATGTGTATATATGGTATTTTCAATAGTGTGTTTTATAAATTTCCCTTATCAAGTTTCCGAAAAGATTTCAGACAATAAAAAAAATTGCTGAATCCCCTGACATACTTTTTAATACCTGTAAAATGTATAATCGAATTGAAAGCAATTTTAATTCAAAACAATACTCGTACGTTCATAATCTCTTTGCAGCTTTATTTTAATTACACATTTCTGCTGCTCCTACACATTGCAATTCCAGACAACCCCTTTCCCAAGTCTGAATCCTCCTACAGGTGAGTTACGCACAAACATTTGCAATGGCCGCCAGATACTCATGCAAAACCTGACAACGACTACTCAAGACGAGCTATCAATAATGCAAGAATGCTTGAAATCAAATGTTCCGTTATTTCAAATTCATATTGCAGTTACACCCTTCCTGCGCCGATAAAGACTAGAGCGTGCTTCAGAGACGGAAACAACCCAAGTAGTGCACAGTAATGATTCTGGTACACCACGACAGTAAGAAGTGACGACTTTTCGATCTGTTCTTAAAGTGTTACGTGTGTGGGTGCACATTCTGTCTTCCTGTTCTGTTTAGAGCCATATTTGATATGTAGCTTTACCATTATAACTCGGCGCTGTGCAGAGCTAAAGAAAAGCTACCTTCTGCAAGACCTAATGACTGAGTCCTTTGATTCATGAGCTCCTCAGACATCGAAACGGATACACAGCGCAAAGAAATCTCTGATAATTAAAAGCAGTACTACTACGGGTAAAATAGAGAGAAAATACAGGAAAGTAAGAAGCCAAGACAAAGCAGTAAGTGCAGTGGAAAACAATAAAAGAGCAGAGAATATGTCGTCACAGTTCCATGCGCCGCTGAATGCTACCCACAATACTGGCTGGGCAGCAGGGACGCCATTACCCTAACGCGCGAGAACGCTCAGCGGTCTCACGTTGTCTAGTAAATAGGCACAACAATTCTGCACAACGGATGGTGCAAAGTTTGTGCAACAATGCTCGTGTGCATATGTCAAAGAGTTATTTTGACATTCAGAGGACCGTGCATCGTGATATATTCTTACAATAATAGCCAACAAGTTGCATATTTTCTCAACTTTATTTTGGTAACGAACTCTACATGTTTCGGACAGACTTACTGTCCATCATCAAAAGTTTTAATACTGTATTCACAGCAAATCGTATTTGTCATTTTAGTTAGTCAACGTAACTAGTATGACAAATACCATTTGCTGTGAATACAGTATTAAGTAAGACTCCTGATGATGGACAGTAAATCTGTCCGAAACATGTAGAGTTCTTTACCAAAATAAAGTCGAGAAGTACTGCATCTCTTTGGTTTTTATTATAAGAATATTTCAAAGAGGTATTACTGAAGTTTTTTTTCATTCCATTATTAGCAGTACGAAGACCTTTGGTAGTCATAGGAATATGTGGGAGAATAATATTGTTAGTCAAGTTGTTTCTGTACTTAAATAACCACCATCTTCGCAACAGAAGGCAACCAGTCATGTTTACCCTCCTGACACTTTACTCTCCAGTAAAGTGCTCTTTATATGCACAGGCTTTCTGGCGGGCCGCAAAGGCAGGCTTGAGCGCGATGGCAATGTCGGGAATAGAAGGGCAACCACCGAACCCACAGCATATCACTCCACTGGCTGACACATGCTGAACCACCAGTTATTGACGTCTAACGCAAAGCTGCAACATCTGACGGTGCCATAGTTTTTAGTCTAATGCCAGAGAAGACGAATGAATTAGGAAGGGAATAAACCGTGTCCGGAATGTGGCAGCTAAGCCACGAGAAAACCACATCCCCGGGGAAGCGATGGGAAGGGAAGGTAAGGGAAGGGAAGGGAAAGGGTAGACAGCGCTAGTGAACTACTAAAGAGATGAAGTGGTGTCTAGACCAAAGTCTTTTAGTAGCTTCGTTTCTTCCACAACTTTCAAGTTTTATGAACGTAAGTTGTGAGCCACTGTTCGTACAGTGCCAGTGCAAATGTTATCTTTATGAAATTAAGTACAGAATCGTTTTACAGCTGATCTACATATACGTGAATTATTAAAAGTTCTGCGCTTCTCCCTGATTCTGGAAATTAATTAAACTGAAAATCCAATGAACAGATCCACAATCTCATTCTTGGAACATACAGCTCGAATTACGGATTTAATAGTCTTTTTCTTTATTCTGAAACTGCATTTTGATGTGTTCAGAATATTCATGTGTTGGAAGAACTTTTTTGCAATATTCCAGTACGAAAAGAGGTAACATACTTTACTTTAAGAAAGTGATGTTAACTTAATGCTTTAATTCGCATTAAAATAAACCACAAGTTGATTCAACACTAACTGCAGCATTTAAATAGAGCAGATGAACTGCTAAAATCCAGTTCTTCCTAACTATACGAAGAGAATAGTTCCGTAAAAAGATACTCGTCATGTACAACACATTTTATGAATAAATTCGTTTCATTAGAGAACCGAAAAGGCAAAAGCCTACAGCTTGTAATCAGGACTTACCCTGCGGGACCTCGGCTAGGGCACCGAATTTCCTGAGGTTTTCGCATATTTCCACAATCTTACAAGAGGAAGATAGGCTAGTAGAGTCCAGGTGAAATGTGATGGCACACGGTGACGCTGGGGAGGGGAAGTGAAGGGGAAACTGGCGAATGGAGTGGGCAGCCAGTACCCTTCACACTACCTCGGAACATGATGTATCCAGCATTACTACCGCTGATGCGCACATCTCGGCTGCCATTGGTCAACTGAACTGATCCCACCCCCCCTTCCCCTCCGGGCCGATTTAAATGGACTCGTCCGTTTCGCCGAAAGACGAAATCTGGTTTCTGCGCATGTGCCGTCACATTTCAAATGCAGTTTACCTTCAAATAGGCCACAGTCACTTCCCACCTAAACATCATGTCCTCACATCGATACAAGCAGAACGAATAAAAGATGCATTGCATATACAACACACATATATTAATTAAAGTAACACGAGGAAACTCCTCGTCATAACTGCCTAAATAGCAGTAATCCGCTAATCAAGAAGCTATCGAATTTTACATTAAAATTCTGAAGACGTACACTCCATCTAATTCAGTAACTCATTCAACGTCTATCGAGTTACGGAGGCAGAAAATTTGAATAAGCTGAAACCGATTTACTATGAGGTGGATGTTTCCGTATTAACTTATATCCATTAGACAAATGATTAAACTGACTTAACTTACATATCCCTCAAGATGTGTCATTTCATAATACCTTAAAACATCCTCCGAGCACCTACAGTTAATAACAACACAGGCACTGTACATATAACGCAATATTAAGGCGCGTTCTTGCAACCAATTTTGCAGTGAAAAAAAGCAATAAGTATTACATATTGTGCGTGTTTGTAGCCTTAGGTACCTAGTATGCAATGCGCATGCGCCCTTTTGTCATTGTGGTCTGCCCTACTCTACAAAGATTTCCACATTATGCCCTAAACGACATGATTTAAGAAAAATGTCATTGAACACAAAATGTGTTTTGATTTCCTCTACAACTTTTTTCCGGAACATATTTCATTCTAAGAAGAACCATTATAAAAAATGTATAGAGTTCTTCACATAAAGTACCCGTTATTCTTGTCCGACTTTCATGAAATTTGAATTTTCTCAACAATTTTTCGAAAAATTCTCGAACTTCAAATTTCATGAAAATTCGTCGCGTTGGGTTCGATTTGTTCCATGCGGACGGACAGAAGGACGGGCGGACATGACGAAGCTAATAGGCGCTTGTCGGCAATTTTTCGACGGCGCCTAAACATTAGTTAATAAAGACAAACTTTTTTCAAAACACTTAGTCAGTTAAAGACGAATCAGAACAAAGTACAGATCTAAATTTGGAAGTATGATCTGCATTTTACAATCTAATTCACATGTAAAAGTAATTCTTTCGTCGTTATTCACGTTTCTACACATATATAATTACTGACTAATGCTGAAATATGTAGTTATTAGATAGAAAATATCCGCACAGCTTAAAAATTCTGGCGTCATCTCACCATTATTATACCTGGAATGCAAAACAGTGAATAACTTCAAGACAGAGAGGTAATTGCGAGTACAGCTTTCCCGTATCTTCTCAACCGATTTAAAATCTCATGAATTGGGAGATTTATAATCGATCATGTTCGATCTTTATGTTTTGGAACGGCTGTTACTTCGGCCGCAGCCCGTACATTACAGATCAAACAGTCTATATCAGTTGTAAAGATTAATAACGGCGATATACTTACTATAAATGTACAGTACATAGGTTTCCACGTACGGTGCTATTTTTGTCAATAGTTAGACAGAAGTGTAATGTGGGAAAAAATTTCAGTACACACTTCATATATGAAATTTCACAGAAAATTCATCTGGGAGTCGCGTTGTTCCGTGCAGACGGATGGAAGGATGGATGGACAGACATGATGAAGGTAGTAGTCGTTCTTCGCAAGTGCTTCTGGAACGCGCCTGAAGATCTCATTAAATAATATCATTTCGGTAAACTTACTCCCTCCAACACATGTCTGATATATGTGCATGGCATCACTACGTACATTGTACTGGTGGGCCCGGCAGCTCAGTCGGTATAGAGACTGACTACGGGCTTGACGGTCCGGAGATCGAATCCAGGTGGGGACGAGATTTTCCGCCCGTCTAGACCGGCCCTGGGGCACACCCAGCCTCCTGTAAAATGGGTACCTGGTCTTTCCCGGGGGCAAAGTGCGGACGGGGCGTGCTGCTGAACACTGACCCCCTTCTAGTGTCGCGGTCATGGAAGAGTAGAGCTATACCTCTACTCACCCTCTGGGCCACACCGGGCCTGTAACGGGATCAATTTACCTTTTTTTACCTTTACCTACATTGTACCGAGTCTTTCAAAACCAACTAATTCCACGCAGTATAATTTTTCTTCAAAGGCAGACAGTCCTCATAAAGCCAATAATTTCTCAGCCTTTCATAGTATCTGAATGTCCATTACAATGTACATTAATATCTGCCAATACAGAATAAGTTAAGTCAATCCACAGCAGCCACACATTCACTCACAATATCTGTATTAGCAGCTACCATACTATAATTCCATCTACGATTACGTCACGCAAGTAGCTATTTCCTTCCAATTTTTCTAACTGCAGTCTTGTACTAACTGAAGTCTTGTATTCCTTCATCACCTTCAACAAGCGTACTGCATGTACTGACTTGACCGCTTTGATTTCGTCATTCCCTATGAGCGTAACAACGAAATAAAAACAAGTCAATGTCCACAGTGCGTCCCGTTTGGCATGCAGGTCAGTATTCTAATGAATTTATTCGATGAAAGTATGTCGCGAAGTCGCCAAACTGTGCCACCTTATTTGGAAAGATATAAGGTTTCTAAATAAGGCCAAGCGCGGGTTCTCACTTGAATTAAAGCCACTGATTGTACAGATAAATTCTTCCAACGGCTATTTTGCTGTGTAGTTCGATAGGGTTTTGTGTGGTGTAAAAAGGTGACGTCAGTATGGTGCTGGTAATTCGCAAAGTAACGTGATAATACACTGATTGGATTCTGTAAAGTGTCCAATCACGATCATTCTACTAATGAGCGATTTAAGGGAAAATCGTATACGCACCACTCTAAAGCCTCTGGACATTTTTCCGCTTACAAAAATTCCCCCATTAATCCACATTCAGAAAAAGATGAAAATGTGTACGGTTTCACCACAGAGTAGATATTAAGATTTAAAGAGTAAAATGTATTAGAGTGGGTGTCTGGGTAATCACGATTCCTGGTCAGTCGGGAAAATTTTGAGCCAAATATTTCCCAGTATTTTTATTGTAATTATTATTACACATAACATTATTATTATTGTTATTATTTTACACTGTTAGGCACAGAATTTCGATTTAAAAAGTCTTACTTTAGCACCAAGTGACAGTTTTTTGTATGTTACTGTACCATGGAGTTCTCAATCGATGTATTTTTACCTGGGTATCTGCACTACCCCTCCCCCATATAGTATGCGTGAACGAGGGACTGATGTACTAAGATCATACAAAATAATTTCATTTCAGTGAATGTAAGGGAAAAGCAGCCCGATCTAATTTAAAGTGGCAGCACAATATCCCAGCAAATATTCCTGAGGAACTTGACGTTCAGGTGACCGTGCCTCGTGATAAACTCTTATAATAAAACCAAGTACATGCACTATTTTCCCAAATTTTTTTTTGAAAAAAAAACTCTACATGTTTCGGGCACTTCCTCTGTCCATCATCAGGAGTTTTTCACTTTACACACAGCAATGGGTTATGTCATACTGGTTTGCTGACAGCTTGCGAGCAGTATCAGGACGGAACATCCTGATACTGCTCGCAAGCTGAACAGAGGAACTGTCCGAAACATGTAGAGTTTTTTTTTCCAAAAATAAATTTGATAAATTAGTGCATCTAGTTGGTTTTATTATAAGAATTCCTGAGAGACTGATGAAAATATGAACATTCACAATAGGAAATACCTATCCATTACGAAACAGGTTCTCTGCACTTCATCCAATTAAAACAAAGAATACTTCTCAATCACTCAGTGACTAGCAGCAACTCCTAGCGGGCCCACCAGATACCGGTGTCCCCACAAATGAAGACGGAAGCAAAGCCAGTTTCAGAAAACTTGTGCTTTAATTACACGTCGATAATGGTTAAAACCCAAAACATTTATGTTTCAGAATATAATAAACCATCGTTAAAGCGCTACAGAATTGAAATTCTTGTCCAAGTCAGCATCAGACACTTCGCCTCTAGAATGCAAGCCTTTATATTCTGATCTCTTCCTTTGCGTAAAAAAAGGTTACCACAAAACTACAGGACACGTAATCTGAGACCGTCGTCACAAAAGGCTCCAATTCTACTCATTATTGTCATAGCCCTTGCATTTACCTTCACTTCCATTTTATCACCCGTTATTCAGTTCACACTTTGTTCTACCATTACGAAAAATGCCTACTTTTCATTATGCTATTCAGGTTCTGGTAAGCCTGTTGCCATGATCGATGCCACTTATTTCGCAGAATTCAAATTATTCTTTTCCATAAAGGATTTCTAAGTTCATATTATGTAAAGGAGAAGTAAAAGTACATGTCGATATATTTCTGAAACATCAGAATTTGGCGTGGGGGGGAGGGTAGGGGCCACAAGTCAATTTGATTTAGATGTCAGGTAGTATTTCGCAGATATAAAGGGGAATGTTGTTTGAAACAGACCATGACAAATATTCATCAAATTCTTCCTAATTCATCCTTCGTAATTCCTCGCATTTATTCCGCAGAGAAAAAAAAATCTTTAGCTCTAGAAAGTACTTATATAATGGCCTATTTTGTCATCCGTGGTTTCACTGTTACACGATTATTCTGTGGGCGAAGCGAAGTGCCTAACTTCAGAGAGAATAATGTGGATGTTTTATGATGGTGTTTGAACAAGATATGTTTCATAGAGTCAAATGAGGACTGTAATCGTGAATGTCAATAAGGCATTCACATTTAGCTACTGAAGAAATCAAGGAGAAAGCTCGAGCTAATGAGTGACCCAGTCATGATAGGAAATTTACACCTAGCATATAAATTATTTTTTTGACTATGTAACATAATCAAGCTGAGATGTAAACTTCTCAACACAACCAATTCGACGTAAAATATTATGTACTTCTCAGACAAAACAGAATTAAGTGCAGGTTTTTACATAATTAAGTCTAACACACGTTTCATATTCGAGAATAAGATCCTTTAATTTAATTATTAAACACATGAGAACTGAGTATTCAGACTTTACGCAGCAACCAGGTACGATGAGTCGTATTTACGTAGGAGAATGAAGGGGGTGGGGATACACGTGTTTGCTATATCTTGAAGTTTACTGCAGAGTTTATTTGCTAGGAAGACCGCAATGCGTTATTGAGGGTAACCCCAAACACGGGCTGTGAGATCGAGCACGTGTGTTTACTCATTTTTCGGTTTAACACCAACTGGGTGCTAAGTTACGGACGGAGGCACGTTTCGACCATAACCCTCGATCAGACAAACCAGATCTAAACACAACTCACGTTAATTCGTTTAAAGAAAGAAAGAAAAGGCGATTTTTGTAAGCTTCATCACACTCATCACACGATGGTCACTTGTTTCATTTTTGTACGTAACCCCACCCCCACCCCCACCCCCCCCCCTCTTTTCAATGCATTTGGTTACAAGGTTCACAAGATTCCCGATTAAATCACAACAAAATATTTTAGGCTGGAACTTAACCCATTTTTGCACTTTCACCCCCACTATTTATGTTCACTTCCGATACAATTTCAGCGGTATTGTGCCATCAGTAAACCCGGACACATCGATCTACTAATTAACTTCAACACATGTTACAGGTAATGGACACCAGAATGTCCCATAAAATACACCCATCTACCTTCCTTCCAGGACTTTTACTCACTCGTAAATATCCTTCTCTTGTAAGAGCCACATTGAGCTAGTAATCTCTTATTCATATTAACACGTGCCATATTCTCTGACCATGAAAACTGCTACATAAAACAGAGTTGTTTTTTGGTGCATTCTATCCACCTATTAGCCATGTTAAACATTCATCAGCACTATTATAAACAAATAAAAAAGAACAAATTGCAAATGCAGACAAGTTCATTCTTCTGTATAATATCCACATTAGTTTTCTTTGACGCTAAGCAGTCTTGAGGTACATTAATTTCCCTTTAACTTGTTTACTACCCCAAGAATTGATAACTCCAGCATAATTGTAAAAGCGGGCAGGACAGCCCAGTTCATCTATACCTATGTCGTTAAAGTGTCACCCTACTACAGGTATGAAGATAAAACGTGCCCAGAACAGCCATGAAGGCACAAGAGGGTGTGGAGGAATAGCTCCATTCATTCTTGACCTCGGAAAGAGATGGAGGTTTGTGTTCAACTTCACGTCCCGGCTGCTTTATCCACGGGCAAACGAACCCCAATACGCATTGAATAAGAAGCTGGGTGGGATCCGGAACCGATCTGAACGCTATGGAGAAGAGATAAAACTCGATCTAACCAACCAGACCTCCAGCCTGTAGTCTGGTCCATACAGGAGTGCTGATAAGTTCTTAGCCCGACCAGGAAGGAAACAAGCTAATGTTTCTGTCAGAATGGCGTGAATTTCCTTCGACGCCTTGCCTTGCACGAAAAAGCCTTGATGACAGCTCGCGTCTCGACGTTGTTGAAATCGCGTGCGTCCCTGACATGCTTCTGAGCCTGTTTCCTTCCTGGACGGGCTAAGGACTTATAAGCACCCCGGTAAGTCTGCGGACTACGCTATCCCGACTCACCCCTCCTTCAGCTGTTCAGACTCTAAATGCTGTCGTGCGCGACAGTGCGTGGTACACACCCTTCGTTCTAAGGGTATTACCACATGTCTAAACAACAAGATTCAGAAAGCAGGAAGCCATACAGACACACAGATCGCAAATCACTTACTGGATCATTTCCACAGATTCCAAACTCTTATACACATTTTCACAATACCGGTTTAATTTGCTTCCGTTTCCTCTTCTGTCATGTATCCGTATCCAATACATGCAGATTAAATTACTTTATTGATAACTATCAATATAGTATTTAATTTAATTTTGTTAATTTCAAAAGACAAATTGTAATTATTAATGGTTACATGAGTTAGAAAAGGAAATGGTTTGGTACCCGCACTATACATCCTTCAGGAATGGTCTTGTCATTGACATAGAAACCAATCAATCACTTGGAACACATGCTGCACTGATTTTAGCCGGAATAAATATATTTCCACACAAAACAAAATTAATTTAAACATAATTAAAAGCCTAAATTCGTTACAGCAATTACTTCAGACGGAAAAAATTTCATTATTTTTGGTTCTTTATCAGCTTCCTAAGTTTCCTGACAAAGTGCTTTGCTGCAGTTTATGACATAAATATGTAAGTACTGCAGATGAAATGTCAACCTTGTTAAGGCCCACAAAGCCACCTCGAGCGAAGGAAACCTGCAGTCAGCTGTTACAGTTTCAAGACGCACACAGCAAACTAATGAGAGAACTCAGATTTCTGTTTAACTTCACATTTCCATATGAAGACTGCATTTACAAATATGTGGAAAAAATTACTCCTCTGAAATTCAGTCTGCTGGATTATGTAATTTATACAGAAATACGGTGGCAGCTTTTACAACAAGACTTCGGGTCACTGTCTCATGCTTTCAGTTATAATTAATGTCCAGCTTATAACGACTTCTATCATTTAACTATAATAACATCAGCAAGAGAAATCTTATAATAAAACCAACCAGATGCACTAATTTCTCAAATTTATTTTTGGAATAAATCTCTACATGTTTCGGACAGTTAATCTGTCCATCATCAGGAGTTTTTCACTGTACGCACAGCTTGCGAGCAGGATCAGGACGGATCCGTCCTGATCCTGCTCGCAAGCTGTCAGCAAAGCTGTATGACATATACCGTTGCTGTGTGTACAGTGAAAAACTCCTGATGATGGACAGAGAAACCGCCCGAAACATGTAGAGTTTTATTCCAAAAATAAATTTGAGAAATTAATACATCTAGTTGGTTTTATTAAAATAAGTTATTACAATGCACGGTCACCTGAACGTCAAAAGCAAGAGAATATTTCATACGCAACTAAATTTCCTTCAAACAATTACCGCAATTTCTTCCAGTCCCAGCATTTTCCATGGTGTTTTGTATTCCATTTCTCAGTACAACTGCCATTTTCCCTGGAATTCTAAAGAAAATTCTGTTAGTATCTGTCCACTGCTTATGTTTATTTGACATTTCATTTATACGTTATTAATATCCGTCACCATGCATGTGTCACCGCATATTTTACTCAACAGGTTCCAGTCTACAAAGTAGCCCCATCGGGGTTTATCTCCAGTGGTGACGAAATCTTTCACGGCCTTCCAAAGCGGCCCTGAGACCCACCCAGCCTCCTGTAAAATGAGCACTGCGTCTCTTTCCCAGGAATGAGGCGGCTGAGGCTTGGCTTTGACCACCCACCCCTACACAGTGCGGAGGTTAAATACAGGTACATCATTACTGCGCCTTCACGGCATATTACACGCTGAAACATAACTTTTCATTTCTACCAAAGTACAAAGTGTTACAATCCAAAATATCTACATCCTCATATCCACCGCCATGATAACTTCAAACCTCATACTTTTATTATTTATATGTAATTGCATATTTACGTATATAATCATTTATTCATTTATTTGTTTTATTCCTTTCTCAATTTAAAATTTGTGTGCGTGTGAATTTGTATTTGTAATGCCTTTACTTACCTAAAGGTAAAGGTAAAGGTAACACATAACATACGTACGCAAGCACAAAGGGAAGGCGTATGTATAGCTCCAACCCATTCGCAACCTCAGCGTTAGAAGTGGGTGGGTGGTAGGAATCACCTTCCGACTGCTTTACTCCCAGGAAATACCCGGTACCCAATGTGCAGGGGGCTGAGTGGGCCTCGGGTCCGGCCTGGACGGGCAAGGAAAGTCTCACCTCCACACTGGGATTCGATCGCCGGACCGTCCAGCACGTAATATGTCGATTTACTTACCTAGTCAACTAAAACTTTATCTAATTGGGACACCTCTAGCTCTCCACTCAGCACGTACACACCCCTCCCACTTTTCGCGTGGTATAGGGTGTACTACTTATAGATTACAATCTAGCTTATTGCACGTTTGTAAGGCTAGGTATTACTTAATTATATATATATATATATATTCTTATACTCTACTTCGAAGAGGTGCTTTTAGCTCAATATGTATAATCCAACCGAAAACAAGATCTCGTTGAAAATTTAGAATATGCATCTATACTATGATCATAAACTGTATAGTTTTTCTCTGCATATATTTTTGTGACCTGAAGAAGGCTCACAGTGGCCGAAACATGTCATCGTCAGCATAATAAATAGGATACAAGACAGTTGTGTTTTGACGTATCCCACCCCCTCCCTAATTGCTTATAGCACAACAGGGATGAAGCAGCTGAAGATTTTATCTAATTACTTTTCCATTTATACACGAAGTATATTCAAGTTTTACCATTCAACAAACTGACCTATATTGGACGGACGGTAGTGCAAAGCGGAGATATGACGTTCGAAGACTGTGGCTTACAAGTAGCAGAAACACAGCGGGTCATCCCCACAGTGTATAAACATGATGTAAAGGCAGTAAGCACCACTTATGACCTAAATACGTCTGACCCTGGACTCCGACAATGCACCGTAACCTTGTCCTCACACGTAAAACCACCCTACTGAGACACGTGGCCAGCACACAGTCAATAATTTATTGCAGTGACACAATTCTTTCCCCACTGATAAAGAGTTCGGTTGCTAGGCATAAACGAAAGCACAAGAAACAAAAACTGAGAGACAGAACTTTGCTTATGTCCAATTCACAGATCAAATAAAGAATGATAAAACTAATGAAAGAGAAAAGCATTATCATGATAAATGCAAAGGTCTAGGTCCTGAAATCTCTTTAAACGTAGTGGCAACTACATGTACCACTTTATTTGATATGAAAAACTCTACATTTTTCACCACTGTGTATTTATGTGTTTCAAACCATTCTCACAATAAATACAGACTACTTCCGTAGCAGCATTAACTGACCGGTCATATGGCAGACACTGACGTCCCCTGTTAGGTAAAAACTTATGTTTTTTATATAATGTGCCATAAATGTCAGGGTTAAAAGTTTAACGAGGTACAGTCAACCCTCGATATAGCTTTGCCCTCGCCTAGAGTCCACGAGAGTTTGTGAAAAGAAATTCGATAGACCGCCACGTTCTTTATAGCGCCACAAACTGCGGTGAACAGACAGTGGCACTGTACCGGGGTTTGGCCGTATTTAAGATGTCTGTAGCTTAAACAAGAGAGGCAATGTACGTATAACGTAACATGGAGGCGTGATGCCGTGGAGGAGCAAAAAGAATCACATATTCCGAGAATATGTTTGTAGTATTAGGTATCGAGCATGCAATACGCATGCGCCATATTTTCGCATGTTGTCTGTCCGGCTCAACAAGATTTTTTCACATTATCTCAGAAACGGCACGATTTTCGAAAACAAAAGTTAGTGGCAATAAAATGTTTTTTTTTTAAATTTTCTCTACAATATTTGCATGAAATATTTCTCATTCTAATAAGAAATGAGCGAGATATGATAAAAAATGTATATTGGTCTTCAATTAACCCTTTCAACGCCAAATTAAATCCAATCTTCCATTTACTGGCATTATTAGGAGCTCGCCATATTCTCCACGTTAGCAGGACAAGGGTCCTATTTTAATGAAACTTAATTCTTTTCGAGAGATTTTAGAAAAATACCCAAATCATGAAAACCGTCCGTTAGGCCGAGTTGTTCCATGTGGATATACTGACGGACAGACAGACACGACGAAGATACGACGCCTAAAAACCGGACACATTGGTACTGTAGTAACGCTATTTATTTATATTCGGTAGGTACTCGGTTCGAATCTCAGACTGTGCATAGGCTAGCTATCCTTTCTGAGTAGGATTCTCCAGGTATTGCTTAGTCCGTCTGAATAGCACCCCTATTCGGGCACGACCTCTTCCTCCCTAATCGTTCCCATTTCATCAATCACGAACCATCCTCCCATTCAACCTTATATTCCGACATACTGACAGCCTCGTAAGGAATACATGAAAAAAACTTCAGCTTATATTTGTTCGAAAGTTAAAATGACTAGTAAATAATTCATTGTAGAAGATGTACAAGGAAACGACTGTGTTCTAATTTGACGTACTACAGAATAATTTGCCCGGAGCGACTGTGAAAAAAACACTCAAGACCTCAGTCAAGATAGCTGTTTTTCATGGCCTGATTTGAATTTGGGGCTACCCGAACTCTAAGGCAGAGGTAGTACGTTCGTTTCGGTACTCCTACTGAAAAGGCGATCCTCCACCAGGCAGTGTCAATATGCCAATCTGGACTGATCTGGTTCGAGAGAGGGACAGGTTGCGGGCTCTTGTAAATACGGTGATGAACCTACGGGTTCCATACTAAAACTAAACTCCGTGGCCTTAGTCCGCACCCGAACTATACCGACAGAGCGGCCGCCGCCGGTCGGCGAAGTTAGTGCCAACTTTTGCGGATAGAGGGGTCAGCGCAACGGGTCCCCACAGCCGTTAATCTCTGTTTTCTAGACCTGGAGCCGCTACATTTTTTTTATTCAAGTAGCTCCTCAATTGACCTCACGAGGCTGAGTGGACCCCGTTCCAGACCCACTACTACTCAGAAAATCTGGTAGCGCCGGGGATCGAACCCGGGACCTCTGTATCTGTA
>Ga0136643_10006676_pt1 | contig 16544 bp, 9 predicted proteins | sample TergutLab28metaG_FD_96883 | JGI IMG/M metagenome (GOLD analysis project Ga0136643, IMG submission 96883) | Labiotermes labralis P1 segment gut microbial communities from Petit-Saut dam, French Guiana - Lab288 P1 (version 3) (version 3) | ecosystem: Host-associated > Arthropoda: Insects >... | reverse complement strand
GTAAGTCCATGCTAAATTGTTTGACAAAGAGTGTCATGATGTCAACTGGAAAATATAACGATAAAATTTCACATTTCATTTTAAATATGATCTAGATGTTGAGGGGACAATGAGATATTTTGATATTTTCATTGGGCGGTGGAAATAGTTATCAGAAAATTAAAAAAAAAACATTCAATATTTCACACACTTTTCTTTTTATGAAATGTTTAACGCAATCCGGATATTGAGGAGGCTACTGCCTTGACGACATATGAACTGGTGGTCGCTTTTGTGACTTGGGTGGTGACTATGCTTGGCTTAACAGCGCTATTTACTGTATATCGTGGGGTTTAACAAATTACGAATTGGGATATGGACAGTACGTGTATAACGGCAGGGGAGGGGTTGAAGGAGCGTTGAATTACTTAAGCGTGTAACTTATATCTACGGGCAGATTTGTGGTACAAGAAAACTGACGCGAGAAGAGCAGAAATAGGAGTGTATTTTGTGAATATCTTTGATGTGGCACAATATGTTATACAATATCTGCTCTTAGTCATTATTTATTCTTGTTCATTTCAATACTTACTTAAAAAGACAACATTTTGGAATCCCAGTTTGAGTAACATTTTACTGTGTGCTAATGTATATTGTTTTCTCTCCTCACTGACATAATACACCAAACAAGTTAATAGATAAGTGGTTGTTCAAACTTTTGCGTTCAAAGTTTTCAGGTGTATGTCTGGACACATTCAACAAACTCCTTCACATTTTCCAGTTATCTTAACAGTACGAATTTATCTTTACTCAAACATTTACTTATTAGCCAATCAACCAAAAACTCATACTGTAATACTGTTCAAAGTTTGGTAATGCTGAATTTGGTAAATTGTTGGTCAATTATTTGCAATAATTTCCAGGCTCACAAATATAATTCGGATGTTTAAATTCGAGCCAACTTCTCTATAAAATAACATTCACTTATGTCACATTTGCAGCATTGTGGACTGGGAGAACCTCATTCATGGCAATTGACTACGACCGTTACTGCATTGCCAAGCACTGCCACGTCAATTCCACACAACGTAAGTCCGTGCCTTGAGAATATTTTATATAAATAACAACGTGAACTATATCAGGCACTTCGCACATTTCCGAAAATCGAGTATTAGTTTCGTGATGGCTGTCAGTCCATTCGGCTATCCACATCGAATAACTCTGCTTCGATTGCACAGATTTAATAAATTTTATTTTAGAACTTCACAAAAAATGTAGAAATAATTCGTATTTAGCTAAACTCTGGCAACAATGTTGGCAGACTGTACTCTCTAGACACTCCAGTTTCGTCATTGTTATAAAATCTGCCAGCAATAAAATTCCAAGATATAAATGCACACTCATAATTGTCGAAGAATTCTCTTACGTTTGTTTTAACGTTGTGGTGCTCGACAGACTTGTATTTTCGCGCTGGCGAAGCTTTGTTCTTGTGTCTTTTCACAAAGCCCACAAACCGGACACTTCCTGCAATATTGTTATCAAGACAGCTACTGGGAAATTTACTCTGAAGTCTTCCGCCACAACCGCAAGCCAGATGACGGAATTGTTTATATGTCATTCCAGTCATTCAGTTTGTAACTTTTAATTACCTTGTCTACAAACAACTCCTGGTTTACACTGAAAAAATTTCAACTTGTGTAACATGCAGTAGACACAATGAGCCCATTGAACTCGTCAAAAATGGTGATTTTTTAAATTCTGTAATGCAGTACTCTATGGGTCATTCCTTATTTGGAAGCTGCAAATCTTACGTACGGCCTCATTTCCTGTAACGTTTTGACGGCTTTTTTGTATAACAACATCGGGCACATCAAGATTTCTTCTCTTATTTAAATATTTACGAACCATTCCTTTGTCCTAAATTAAAAGTACCCATCAGATTTTTCCCAAAACAAATATCATGGATACATAAAGGGTCACACATAAACATTGTTCAAATGTGCCTTTTAGAGCAAAGTTCAAATCTACAACACGTGCAAACATGGAACATAAACTTTGTTAAAATAAAGATGATATAACTACAGAAGATATACCGATAGCATAAGATAGAGGACACTTTTGTATTTAATAAGACACAATCAAACTTACCTCTACCAACATAATGTAGACACGATTAGCTTAGAAGTTAAAATTAAAAAATTTACTTCGTCAACAAACCAGTATATGTCACTTCAAATTAACCGGACTAAGCCCTACAATGGAGGGAATGTGGATGTCAACTGCTGATCAGGGTTAACACTCTCGAAATTGAAAAGTAGTTACATTCTCTTTTACTGAAGTTAACATATTTAATTTGTTCAAGAGTGTCCCTTGTTCAATTGTGTCCCTTTCACATCCAATCGCGGGCGTTTCGCTAAGGCCAATGTCAGCCAGTTTGTAAAGATACCGAACGCTATTTATAGCTACAGTTTATATTTCTATTGATTGTCGATAGGAAAGGAAAGGAATATTTACTTGGGGGGGGGGAGACGTATAAACAGTAGAAAAGTAAGAAATTGTATTATTCACAGTTTAGACAATTCCATAGCAACGAATTTTAAATCTTACAACCGCCGTTTAATTTGATTGCAGCTTTGATTTATGTGGCATTTCGAAGCAAACAACCAGACAAAAATACATTGAATGAAGTTTCAAAGATTTTGCAAGAGAACGGCATAAATGTGACACAGCTGGAGGCATTTCCGACAGATCACTGCAACTAGGCAGAATCGTCAAGAGAAGAAGGCAGTTCCGCACAGAAATACTGGTGTAGGAAATGGAACGCAACCTACCAAGATTTTAGACATCTTGGACTAATGAATATATTCCTTGTATGTAACTTGTTGTACCAGAACTATGAATAATATGTAATTAACTTAAATGTCACGCACATGTTTCCTTTCCCTCACTTTGAGTCTTGGAGTGAAGACCAAAATATAAGTATATGGGAATTATTTTTTAATTCGACGAATGTCTAAGTATACGTTGACTATCGTGCATTCTGGATGAACGTGGATCGGTTCCTATAATTGTGCAAAAGAAATTACTCTTTCCCAATCCGTCTTTTCTGTTTGTCGTTCCATGCCTCCAATTCAGTATGTACCTGGGTCTTTCTGCGGTGATTTAACGGACGGATATTGAATGTAAATGCACATCTTCATTTAGTGCCATCGCAGAGAATGCGTGGCGGTATACCGGTACTGCACAGTAATCAACTATGCTATTCAATTTATTGTAGCACTGAAACAATCTGACATGCACCAGTTCCAGTACATAATTCTCGAAGATTTTCCGTCAGTTCCGGCAGTGATTACACGCCTAAAGCAAAGAGGAAATACTATGTACCTCAATTTCGGGTACAGTAATATCAGCTGAGAAAGGCCTAATCAATTTTTCTTCCCCCCAAAATTTCTAAAATCGTGAATTCCAAAAATGAATAAGATGTGCTTATTTAAATCAAGAAATATATATGGTATGAAAGAGAGGGACCCAGAAAAACATTTTCATAGAAAAACACCAATTCAATATATTTTTATAGACGATATATATATATATATATATTACTTTGAGTTTATATGCCAGAATGCATAATAGTCTGCTTTCAATTCCAGCATATAACAACAAACCTTTCGACAATTTCTTGAATGAAACAAGAAGTTATAGTGCAGTTCACAGTACATCATACAACTAACCAGTTTACTGATGCATTTCACAATATTATTCAATGCAGCACTTAATTACAAACGTTAGGCACCTGTTAGAGTGACGTAATATTAAGCAATTGCATCCAGCATACACAATCAAAATGCCAAATGGAAAAAAGAGAGCAGAAATATTAAAATACAAAAAGAGAGCAAAAATATTACAACGTAACAGTGAGAAACGTTCGACTAAAAGTTTTGTTTAAAAAGTATTAAAAAGTACGCATTCAAATCTGTGTGTCTGCAGCCATAACTATCGAGCATTTAATGCTCAAGCACCATATCATATTGATATTGCTGGCCTGCCTCCGTCTCTCTGCCATATTATTCTAATTATCTCATCAAACGCAAAATTTTCAGAAAGACGTTAATAAATATGAAATATGTGTCTTGGTCTTCTCTATAACTTGAATGGAAAAATTCAAATTTCAAAACAACCTTGAAAATATAATCATAAAATATATAAATATTCACGTAAAGTGCTCGTTATTTGCTCAGATTGTAATGAAATTTAATTTTACTGACAGATATTCCAAAAATATTTAAAAACACGTTTAGATAAATAAATCCTTAATATATTATCAGGAATGTATATTTCGTAAATTAATTTACGAAATAAATTTTACTGTTAATATATAGTGTAATTGATGGTCTAAAATGTAAATTATACCCAATGAACGGTAAATACATAAAGATCAAAATATATTTTCGTCAAAATCCGTCCACAGTTCCCAAGTTCCATGTGGTAAGATAGACGAACGAAGGGACTGACGGACAGGCAGACGTAAACAAACTTATATTCGTTTTGTAATTTCGCGAAAGCGCTTACACAATTAATAGTGCTGTGAGAATCAAACAGTAGCTTGACATAACGACGATTGTTAATGTTCAGCACGTAGCGGAATGAGAAGGCACACTGCATTTATGTTCGCAAAATATGGTGTGAAAATTAAGAGATGAGGTTACAGTAAGACTTCGCACTTCCAAGGACTGATGTTACTTAATACTATGAAAAAAAGGAAATACACATATGACGTAACAATGAGGTCCGTTATGACATTTGGCAAGTTGGACACTTCTCAAACACTTACACCATACCCAAAACAAAGTACCTAAATACAAAATGAATTCAAAATCAATTACAAATATTGCAAGTTCGAATACTGTAGGAGGCGTGGGTTTGTGTTCTTATGAGTCTTAGGTGTTGTCAGGTACATATCTGTGCAAGAGATCTACAGTCTGTGTGTTTGTGTTAGTGTGTTTGTGTATTAGTGTGTCGGTGTTAGTGTGTGAGTGTGCAAGCGTGTGTGTGTATGAGAGTGTGTGTGTGTGTGTGTTTATGAATCAGTGCGCACGAGCTTGTATCATTGTATCATACCGAACTGTTATATTCTACTCTTAAATTTCGTCGGTAGAAGAGATCAGGATAAGAAAGAAAAAATTTAAAATCAAGCAATAAAACATTATCACTATATATTAACATAGATTTGGGAATTTCCGAAGGAGACTGACATGGGATAGTTCTGTCCTTATCATTCCGAATAATAACAGCAATCTTAACAATCACTGTGCCTTACTACCGAAGTACCAACCTGTTTGTACAAACTGATGTAAGCACAGCATTTACCAACACAGTGGCCCCCTATGAAGTTTATTACAAAATCCCCCCACTTATACTTCTCAATGGCGAAGGGAAGTTTACATTAGAATCGGTCGTGATGACCTAAACATAGAGAATAGAAAGTCTCTACTTTTCATAACTTCACTGCTAAATGGGGCTGAATGTCCAATGCCACACAACGGTCAAAGCCACAATGTTTTCACAATTTTCCCCTATAAAACTGACAGTAAGAACGTTACTACCTGCAGAGAACTACAGTGACAGACAGACGACACGTTTAACTCACAATTCTGAAAGCAATGTCTGTTATACTTGGATATACAGAAGTCAGCCAACAAGTCGATCCTGACACAATAACATATTCCAGTCCACTACAGTCGAATTATGTACATTGGACACTAAAAATGCAGGATATTAACTTCGTTGCAGTGAATTCACCCAGTGTGACGGACACAAAGGATGGATCTGCCTGTGAATCTCCATATTCACAGTCGGTATTCACACTGTCTTTGTGCAGCCTGTGGGGCACACGACATCTACAGAACTTCGCTTATTTGATTTAAAATGTTTAAAATTTACAAGGTAATAAAGCAGTATTGCACCGGTAAAGTGTTCTTGTGATGATGCAATTCCAAGTCACAGCTTGTTCAGTAACGTGCCTTAATAAACGGTCCACATGACAAACAACCGCACCGTAGAGGACCTGCAAGAAGATGTCGACTTCATTTTCGGGTGTCTGTAAGTAAAAAATATTATTTTATGGAGATACGGCCATACTGAGGATTATTGTGACTGTTTGGTGAAGTTCCTAGGTCACACAGTTAGGCACAGACACATTCGGTAGATCATATATTATTCTGTCACTACATCTTTGCTAACACTGTAACGCAATCAAGTGTACACATATCAAAATAATAGAACACTAAAACGTCCAAAAAGAATTTGGTTTCATTTGGCCAAAAACATCCACTATTCTGAGATAAAATATGTCAGCCGTTTCTTCGACCACAGTGATTGAAATTCATTATAATCAAACCTTTTGTCACGTGATATTGGGAAATAGTGAAAGTTCAAATTACTTTTGAAAAAAGTGTATAGGGAATTTGTAGTTTATAAAAGAGTAGAAGGGGTGAGTGTTGTGAATTTTGTGAGTCGGAGTGAAATTTTGAATATGTTTTTTACATGAGACGGTGAAGATATTGCAAGAAATATTTCGGAAAATACGATGCAGATTAATATGATTTCAAATTCAAAATATTATACAAATATTGCTTCGAATATTTAATTTAAAAAATTTAGAGCTCTGTTCACAATACGCCATTGAGATTAAAGAAATTTAATGATGCATGTAACAGTATACTTCTACACATCACATAATTACAAAAGTCGTGCATCTGGTAAAGTGGCATAAGTTTAATACTGATGTGTAAATAGTACAATCAAAATGTGGAACTAACTGCCAGCAGATTTTTTCCTGTAAAACAAATATTTTTAAACAGATGGTTAGGAAATTAATTATTAATGAGAAGAAGTGAAAGGTTTTTAAAGGGTGGTGACGGAACATTCATAAGTGAAGGGAACTGAAAAATGGGGAGTAAAGTGTAGTGAAGTGCAGTGCAGTGCAGTGAAGTGAAGTAAAATGAAGGAAGTGAAGTGAAGTTTACTGAATTGATGATCTTAGGTGAATTGTTTGTATTATCATTTATTTATAATTATGTAGCTCTATGTAGGTTGTGTACAGTACGTTTTCCCATTATTAGTTGCTTCTATTTGTTATTTTCTAATTAATCGACATATGTTTTTCTATTCTACTTATATTTGTTTTGCTTAGAATTTTTGTTTTATAATTTGCGTTTCCTCTTTTTTATTGCTTTGTTTATTGATTCTCTTTATGCCCTGTCTCTTTCCTATTTTTCACAAGTCTGCATACCGCTGCCATATTGCTGAACCCAAATTGCATTAAAAAAATCACAACATTGCTTATCATTAGACGGTGAAGAGACGGCAAGATATATTTCGGAAAGGCTTGCAACTGTATTGGGTTTGTTTCCGCTGTGGCAAATTGGTTAAAGTGCTATGCTACAAATCGGAAGGTCTCTGGTTCAATCCATTCTGCTTTGAGCAGTGGAGCGGAGAGGTTGTGTTTTGTGAAAGTTTAGTGGAGTGCTAAACGCGTATAAGAAGTTTAGTGGGTTTGTTACGGTGAGTTGTGGTAGAAGAAGTGCGTCTTAGTGTCGTAATGAGCGACAAGCTAAAAGCCATAGCATGTGGGTTTGACCCCAGAAGCCCCCAGATATATGCTTTCCATATTCATGAATGGATTTATGAAATTCTACATATAGCTGAAGAGAACATAAAGTTGATACAAATAGATTGGCCAAGAAGGCTTGTTTACATCAAGTTCACGGACGAGGAATGCATGAATACAATATTACAGAACACCGATTGACAACTAGCATTTCGACATGACAATGGAGAGATATCAAATGTATTCATTGAGATTGCGGGAATGGGAACGAAAAAGTTAAGATTAGCTAGTCTTCCACCTTACGTTAAAGAGAATGATATTAGAGTCTGTATGTCAAGATATGGAGAAGTGAAAAGAATTCGAGACGATGGTTGGACTTACGCATACAGATACAAGGTTTACAATGGAATACGGATAGTAGAAATGAAACTCAAGCAACACCTACCTTCACATATGTCCATTGCTGGGAACGACGCGATCATATCCTATGACGGACAGCCTCCGACCTGTTACAGATGCAATGAGAAAGGCCATCAACAGCTAGAATGTCCTGGTATAAAGCGATTGGGTCTAAATAATAGCACAAGGCCCACTCAGACCTGGACAGACATAGAATCTAATAAAACTCAGGAGCAACTTCCTAACACTTCCGTACTCCAGAAGTCACCCATTCACGAGATCGGGACGAAGAGGATAGGTACACTTCCAGGAGTGAAATATGGAAACAATCGACCCCCACTTCCACAGAGAACACAGGCTGCACCTGACGGAATGAATATGGAGTCGAACAATGTGGTGAACATTAAAATGGGACACAAATATTCGGACACTGACAATGATGATGTGAAAATGCACGTCCCAGATGAACAAGAAAATAGAGGTGGCACAATTAGTATTGAAGGAAGGAAATCGAGTATACTTAGTTCTGACAACGAACGAGAAATGCTAGGCAACAGTCAGCTGGTGGATGAAGACGACATAATATCGGAGACACACGCTGAAGTTCTACGAACTGAGAAACATCGCCTTTAGGGATAACTTGGACAGACATCTGCTGCGATGGGGAAGACGAAAAGGAGGAAATACACAAGCCTCAATCGTCACTGAATGGCGCACGGTCAAAAAAGTTAAAGATCGACCGAGAAGATCCAGTTACTCGGATAAGAAATAGAAGCAAATCTTGGACGAGGACTCCATACAAATAATGCCCCACGTATCATATTTTCCCTTCCATTCCCTTCCCCTCAATAAATACGAATGGCCTTCACCTATCGTGAAATGACATTAAACATAAATTGTCTAGCATCACACACCAGGCATCAGATGCTCGAGGAATTTCCACGCAGACATGATGTAGATTTTGCCTTGCTGCAGGAGGTGACGTCATTGAATGCTTTCACTTTCAAGGGTTACCGAACTATTGATAACTTCGGAACTTCAGGCCGTGGAACAGCAATAATAGCTAAAGAGGATTTACAAATGCAGAGGATAAGGTGACTACCATCTGGCAGGTTTTTAGTCGCATACTATAATAACATACGTCTCCTCAACATATACGCGCCATCAGGCTCTGCTAATCGGCCTGAGAGAGAGACATTCTACAACATGGAGGTGATAGAGCTGCTACAGCAAGTACCGACGAGTCTTATTATGACGGGCGAATTTAAATGCATGCAAACAGAAAACGACTTCACAGGGCACCGATAAAGCAGTACAGCTTTCGAAAGACTTCTCAGTGGACTTCAAATGACTTATATCTGGGATGAATCACTAAATAATCATGGATACACTCATTACACACCGAATGGTGCGGCATGACTAGATAGGATCTATGCTACTGACGACATTCGGAAGCACAGTTAAGCTGTGGAGACACAGCTGATAAAGTTTCTGCTTGGTTTGATATTCCGTTTGTCGTTCCATTAACGAAATCTGAATAGAACATATCAGACGGAGTACGTTCGAGTAATTGAATGATTTATGGATAAATAATCGCTAATTATTTGAGCAGAGCCGAAACGGGATTTTCTCAGTTTCCCTGTGACTATAAGGAAATCCTGAGATGGTTCCCAATATTCCAAGTTGCCACTACATGCCCCTCAAGTAGCCCACCCGTCTTAAATTTATTAGAAACCAATTTCATATTTTGTATTCATCTAAAATAATCACTGCCAACGGGTGACAACAAAATTGCAGATAATAAATGTTATTACTATTTGCATGTTGGATAAAAAAGTCTACAAACACACAATCAGAATATTTAACACAAATTTCTTTCTAAAAGCAAAAACAACAACAACAATAATAACAACAACTGTAAGACGAACGAAATTCAACCTTACGTTTGTAAGCACATTGAATACTTTTTTATAGTCTTGATTGAGATTCGAACCAAGATTCCATTTCCAGCTGCTCATGTTAACAGCTGATCCAATTCCCCCGCACAATTGCAAGTTTGGGACAAACAGATTCAAATATCTGATTGTATTAAAATAAAATAAATACAATTCAAAAAAGTTACAAACCATTACAAATAAGAAGTCACAATCAGAAAATGGGTGTCACAAATTATTTGTTTTTACAGTTTTCAGGGCGTCGACCTTTTTACTTCCGCTTGCACACCTCCAAATATTTTGAGTACGACTTTGACTGTGTTGTTTTCAGAAGTCGAAATCCTAAAGGAAACAAGAGCTTGATCACAATACAAGCGTATATTATCAGGTGGGTTCACAATATCCACTGTACCTTCAATGAAATTTTAACCCGGTAAATCGACATACTGTGTAAGACGTAGTTGATATTCACACAGTTTTGTATGCAATATTAGACGTGGCGTTATATCGGGGTTTGACTCTAATTTCATTACTCTTTCCAAATTTCGCCCGCTATTAAATTCAGAATTGCAGTCAATTATAGGTAGTAGTCACAGAATTTTTGACTTCCAATTTACCGAATGTAAACTTGAATGAGAGAAAGGCAAAATTTTTGAAATGAAATAACAAAATCAAATAAGTGCCCTTTATAACCTACACCCCTAATTTCGAAGCTAATCTCCCATAGCATATCTTTACACAGATGACGTTAAAAGCGCTACAATTATGTCTAAATTGGATATCCAACAATTAGACATCCAACAGAACACCTAAAATAAAAATGCAGAAATTTTATAAAAATAAGTGTCCTTTCTTACATAGGCCCATACCTCCAAATACAAAACCAAAATACCGCAGTATATCATTACACAAATGGCTACAATGGATCTTCAAAGACGGAACCAACATGCAGATAAAACAAACGAACAAATACTAGAATACCTAAAACTAAATGTACAAAAATATGCCTCAAAATGTCCCTGTAGGAAATTTATACCTTTTATAATGTAGACAAATCTTTAATTCAAATATGTGATATATAAAAATGAACAGATCGAAGGATAATATTTAAAACACATAAATAGACGTTCCACTGTGGAAGAAATTTCGCAGTATAAAATTCGAATTCTAGAAGACTCTGTGTTGCCTATATCAATTTATAGATACAAATACATGTCTGACACTGATCTGCTGTGAACAGTGTTCATGTTTCAAGTAAGCTACGTACAAAATGTTAATGCCTGTCAAGCGTCTCATGAAATTCACTGCGGTTTTCATACTGTGCAACAGGACACTAGGGTGGCCATCACATAAAATATGATTATTTTTGTTTTTGTAAAAAAATTTCGCTGTTTTCAAAACAAAAATTAAAAGCCGAAAACATGAAACTACAACCGGCGATATTCATCTGTCTCTCAGCATATAATATTTCTGCAATTACTGAAATTATACTGATAAAACCTCAAAAAGCATATCGAAATTTTTTGAAATTTTATCAGTTTTACAACAACAGCTGCCACACTACATGTAAACGTGTCTTTCAGACATACTGATCAGAGAAAAATTATTCTTCTACTTTCATTTCAACACAATCATTCATTCTCATCTTTCCAAGACGATCCAAAAACGGGTGAAACCAACCACCGGGCTGTCTACATTTTTGAACATAGCAATATGTGTTTATCTCTCAACAATTTGTGTTCTACAACGCACAAATTAACATTAAGATCTATGGCAATGCAAGAAACAGGAACCGTACTGGATACTGGGACGTACATTTCCAAACACCGCGTAAGTTCAGGGTAACGTATTCACAAAGAGCATCACGATGTCACTAGAAAAATGTAAGGATAAACGATCACAAGTCATAAAATTACTAGATGTTGTGTGATTATGAGACATATTGTATTTTAATTAGTAGACGTAAACAAGACAGAATACAATTTCTCCAAACATTCAACATTACACACACAGTTTTTTTATGATAAGCTTAATTAAATCCACATACTGATTGTGATACTGTCTGGTCGACAGAACTGGAGTTGGTTTCTGTGACGGGGTGGAGATGTTGTTACTTCCACAGCGATCATCACTCTATGTTATTGTGTGCAACAAATTAAGAAATGTGATATATACAGTGTGTATAACAGGTAGGAGAGGGGTTGAAGGAACGTTAAAAAGTGTTTGCGAGTAATTTAAATCTGTAGGCTGATTTGTGGGACGAGACAGTTGCGGAGATTCCATAGTCCATATTCATTGTTTACTCTTTGTTAATTTCAGTGCATTCCTAATGGACAACTTATTGCTCTTCCTGTTTGAAAAATATTTTACTATATATTAAATGTGGTTTTTCTCCACATTAATGTATTCCACCAGACAACTTAATAGTTAAGGGGATTCTCGAAATTTTGAGCCGAAATTTTCAGATGCATATCTCGATAGATAGTCCATATTTTTTAGTTTTTCCATTTCACCAACAATACAAAACCATATTTTCTCATACATTTACACATTGGCCGTACAGCCAACATTTTCACACTCTAATATTCTTCAAAGTATGGTACTTCTGAACGAGGTAAACTGTCGGTCAGTAATTTGCTATCTCTCAATGCCTCACACAAATTACTTCCAATAATTAAATTCTAACTAACTTCTGTACAAAATGGCATTCACTTACGTCACTTTTGCAGACATCTTGATTTGTCAGCCCTTGGTAATAGCGAATGACTTCGACCATTACATCATTTCGAAACTCTGTCTCACCCAGTCCAACAAACTAAAGTCAGTGCCTTGTAAATATTTCACATGTAAGACATAGTGAACGCTAACAGGCACTTCGGACTTCTACGAAAAGCAAGTATTAGATTCGTGAAAGCTGTCCGTCATTCCGCCCATACACATCCAAGAACTCGCCTCCCACTGGACGGATTAAATATATTATTACAGAAATATAGGAACAAAGTTAAAATGATTGGTGTTTTGCTGATTTCTGGAAAGGATAATGGATAATTGTTTGTAGACAAAAATATATGAAAGAAATTTGCGAAAATTCTTCTTTAAAAAAATTTCCAAACGAATACGGTTTAAAATTAAGGAATACAAATTACGTTTATATATTTCTTTAATGAAAATTGTATCGTTTATGATATGGTGTGGGAAAATATAGTACAGACAGACACGGAACACATGATTGTATAATAAGACAATTGCGCTTTGCATGCTTGTTACATAAGGCTAGATAATCCCACGCAGATCATGAACAATTTATTGCTTTTCCACGCCAATAATATTCACATAACCGCACCACATTTTTACGGGTTTACGTAAATTTTCCGCCTTGTTTTGTGTTCGTGTTGGCATGTCGTACGGTTGAACTACATTGACCATTAAATTTCCAAACTCAGTGTGCAAACACACATATTTTTAACACTATATGTGTCAATCAAACCGATTCATCATCAGAAACAATCTACAGCACAAAAAGAGTAAGATCAACATAAAAACGTCTGCTTTCCGTTATAATCCAATGCGTTTCTCTAAGGCCTATGTCAACGAGTACTTAGAGCTAACGAACGCTGTGTATAGCCACAGCGTATATTTTTATGAAGGTGTAAAACAGAGGAAGGGTACAAAGGGAAATGTACTGAAACGGGAATAGATGGGGGAGGTACGGAGGAAAATCGAGGAAAATCAACGTATAACGTGACTAGCCCACGCTCTGGACGGACGTGGTTCGGTTCACATAATTGTGCAAGAGAACTTCCTTTTGTCCATTCCGTCCTTTCTGGTTTTCACGACATGCCTCGAATTCAATTCGCACCGCTGCTCTTTTCTGCGAGGACAATCATTCGGAAGTTGAAGTTAACTGCAAATCTCCATATAGTGACGTCGCAGAGAATACGTGGAGGTATACCTGTACTGAACATTAATCAACTACAATATTTACTTCATTGTAGAACTGAGATAAATTGGACTGCTCCAATTCCAGGCTGTAATTCTGGAAGATTTTCCGTCAGCTCCGACATAGACTAGAGCGCTTAAGCCACGTAGAAGTTTATGTACCTCATGTTTCATACATCTACAAAATACAAATATTGAATCACAGAATGTTTCATTGTTTCATATGATTCTAAGAACAAGGAGAAAATATTTCCCTATAGAGCAGCAGTGTGAGTTTTCCATAGATTATGACGATAAACTCTAACAGAAAATGTTCCCAATTTTCCGGACTCCCTTAAAAAAAATTGCAAACCCCCAAAATGCCAGTGAAAATTCTGGCCTTCTTACAGGCAGATGATATGATGTCACTATACTTACCTTTAGTTGCAAACAGCTATACACGCGTTCCATCGTTTGTAACAAAGTTTATGAATGTGTTTCAATTACACTGCTGAAGGTCGACGTTTCTGAATTTCATTGGTGCTTTGTTTATTCATTAATTATTACGTCACTACAATTTTCTTCATGACACTTGAATGACAAGCTAAACAACGCACCGTGCGCTGATGAGTACGGTGAGCATAAAATGAATGAAGATGACACAAGTTATGTGAAGTGCCTGCAAAAGTGGACTTATACAGAACGGAATGAAGCTTGTCTGATGTTGACCCAAATTTCTTCCCAAACATTTCTCAGTTCGGTTTGCTTAATGTCTGTGTCACTAACAGACAACAAATGAAAAGAAACTTTAGGGTATCAAATAAAAATGAAACACCAGATTTAAGCAGAATTGGTCTTAACATAATATGAAATGTTATCAATGCACGTGCTTGGACATTTGGCACAATACATAACTAAGAATGATTGAACTCATATTAAAATGACGTTCAGATATCTGTCGGCCTTTAGTTTGTAAAAGCTTTGGGAGAAGAATCGATATATCATAACTGTGCGTCACTGTGTTTATTGTGCAAGGGGAAAGAACGCTCAAACGGAATTTACATATCACTAGCTTTCATGAACTGCAGGTATGAAAAACAACATGCTTCTGTTTATCTGATTATATTTATTAAGTTACGTAAAGGACCATATTTTGTGTTAATTAATCGAGAGTTTATCGAAATGTAGCGTATAATTTCATGTTGAACAGTGAGGAATTAATTGGTACTACATACTGCCTACAGCTTTAGAAGAATTTTCGCATAAACCGGTATCGTTATAATGGGGATCAAAATTGTTTCATTGTACCACCACAGCGGTATTTTATATTCTCCTCAGAAGGATGAAATTTGAATAACTGGATGACAACAGGCACGAAATATGTAATTTTTCAGCAACACTGCGCATTAAGAAACAGATGTGGCTTGTGTTTTGTTTGTATGTTTTGTTTATCTGACACGTGCCGAAATTCAATAGATGACGGTCCCGCCATATTTGTATTATCGAACTCACAATGCGTGATAAACACGAACCACGGTCTACAGAAATTAACATAATTGAAATAACACGCTCAAAACAACAAACAGAACTCACACTTGTGTCTTTGTGACTTTATTAGAACATACATTTATAGCAAACAGATATGGCTACCAATGCGTAATCGCTGAATTCACCTGCGTCTCTTATTCCTACGAACAAAACTCTAAAGCCTATGTTATCACTAAATAAAGACCATGTGAAAGAAAAGCAGTGAAAGTATGCAGGAAAATTTTTACATTCATCCAGAAACCTTTTTTTTATAAGACGAACTTAACATTTCCTAAGGTTACAGCAATATAATCCCACTGAACCTGTTCAGGCACAGGAGATTAGGACGCCAAAATGCCCTCGCTCATCTTAAAACACAACTTCCTTACATTTAAGACGAAACAAGGAAAGTGCCATCGCACATGTCAGGTATTACTGAGAAGAAATATTTTCAGGTAGTCAAGAAATTCCCTGCATTTCACAATATTCACTCTTTGGTCGCTGTAATTTTAAACCGGTAAATCGACATAATATTTAAGACGGAATTGCTGTTCACACAGTTTTGTGGGCAATACTAGACGTGGCTTTAAATTAGGATTTGAATCTAATTCGCTTTCCTTTCCAAAGTTCGACCGCTAATAAATTCAGAACTGCAGTCAATTATGCGTAGTAGTAACAGAATTTCGGTCCCCGATTTACCGAATTTAACGTGGAATGATAGAAAAGACAAAAATGTTTGAATGAAAATTAAAAAAAAAATAAGTGCCCTTTCTTAAATACAACTCTAATTTCAAAGCTAATCTACCATAGCACATCGTTACACAGACGACGCTAAGAGCGCTACAATTATGGCTCCAAATTGGAGATCCAACAAAAAGACATCCACTAGAATACCTATTATATATAAATATATAGGGAAAGTATATAATCATAAATGTCCTTTCTTACATAGGTCTATACCTACAAAGACAAATTCACACTAGCAAAAGGAATATAAATTCCAAATTTAAAGAAATTTAACAGTATATAATTCTAATTCTAGAAAACTGCGTGTTGCCTATATGAATTTATAGATACAAATACATGTCTGACACTGTACTGCTGTGAACAGTGTTCATGTTTCAAGTAAGCCACGTACAAAATGTTAATGCCTGTCAAGCGTCTCATGAAATTCACTG
>Ga0136643_10006674_pt1 | contig 16549 bp, 16 predicted proteins | sample TergutLab28metaG_FD_96883 | JGI IMG/M metagenome (GOLD analysis project Ga0136643, IMG submission 96883) | Labiotermes labralis P1 segment gut microbial communities from Petit-Saut dam, French Guiana - Lab288 P1 (version 3) (version 3) | ecosystem: Host-associated > Arthropoda: Insects >... | reverse complement strand
TTTTTTTTCCTTTTTTTTATATTGAAATTTTGCCTTCTTTTTTCTTCTATATTTATCCGAATAAAAATAAAGAAGTTTTTTTGATGAAGCTGGGTTTCCACCCCCCCCCCCCCCCCCCACAGCAATTACTTTTCTTTCCACTTTGTCACACCAATACAGCTGATGGTGATTAGGGGCAGTATGGTGACTGTATTCAAACTGAAGCATCCTTGCATAAGATGCTGTGCAGGAAACCCTTTCATTATGGAAGGGTCAAACAGCCAGAAAAGCATTCGGTGACAAACTGTTCTGCCAGAGTTCTCGGAATTGTACCTGTTAAGCATTTTATTGTCCGTAGTGGAACTGTTTTCAAACCAGTAAGCTTTTCAGTAACAGGTTCATTTGGAATTTTGCTAATTATACTGCTGTCCCAAGGCACAATTCAGCATGTCCCCCTCACCCCAACTCCAGTGTTAATAATGGTTTATATCTTTAATAGGTTTTACTTGTTAATGATGTTGATTAGTGTACTTTTACAGCTGGTGTTCAAGAGAGCTTGCTGTTGATCTGGTTCAAACAGAACACCGTGGTGTGGATTGTATTGTGTCATATCTAACATGCACAGTTCTTGCCTACAGTTGGTCCACCGCAATGCATATACGGATACAGTCAAGCCATATTCCAACATACATGGGAGGTGTGTTAAAGGGGGGCCCACAATATAGCGATGTGTGCATGACAAGATAGACACCTTCCAGTAGCGGTGTTTGTTTGATCTGTGGTGTTGTGTTCTCTGCTGATGGTGGTGGCCACCACCGTAACATGTCGGAACATAGCTTGACCGTATTAGTAAGTGCATAGTGTTGGACCAGCTGTAGACAATAATTTGAAAGACATGCACCATACAAACAACATTGTGAAATTTGGCACAGTTCTTTGTGCTTTACTGTGCTTATCCTTTGTGATTATTGTAATATTTAATGTCTGTGCCTGTACTTTCATGATTGCAGTTCACTGGGGTTTGGTGATATGTACCAAACTGTAGTCTTAAGAGAAATATTGAACTGCTCTTGAGTTTCATATGCATTATGGGTTGTAATATTTTGTAGCATTGTGGGCCACTTTCATTCCTGCAGAACTTAGTATACTGGTAAATACTTTTATCTTTGTGAATGTGACAAGTATTTTATAGTGCTTCTTTTTGAAATAAACACTTGTTATGGTTTTAAATATATATATATATATGTGTGTGTGTGTGTGTGTGTGTGTGTTTGTGTTTCTCCCTTCCAAATAGCCAACTGAGACTTCACCCTAAATTTTCTATACTGGATGACATTCCTTGCTTCAATTTGTAAAGAGAGTTTTATGCTATCAAAAAGTTACTCAAATGTCATTCAATATAATCACATTTCCCCATTTAGCAGTTCTCAAATTATTATGGGTGGACAGCTGTATTAACAGGTGCAGTGCAGCTGTGGAAATGCACCTAAACAGGAAGAACAGAATTGGTTGTTTTACCGATTGGCTGAATTGTTTGAATGTCCTTGTGCTGTACTGTGTGCAGTGTAACTGAAACACTTTTATTTAATTTAGGGTGAACAGCTCGGAACAACAGAAGGTACAGAAGCATTTTTTGCGATGACGAAACTCTTCCAGTCCCGAGATGTTATTCTTCGACGCATGGTGTATCTTGGTATAAAGGAGCTGTCGGGCATAGCTGAGGATGTGATTATTGTCACATCAAGTTTGACCAAAGACATGACTGGCAAAGAGGATTTGTACAGGGCTGCTGCTATTCGTGCTTTGTGCAGCATTACTGACGTTAGTATCTGTAGTTGCATCTTTCTCAAATTATTGCATATAACTTGTCATACACAGGTTGTTTATCAATATATTCAGTTATTAGAAAACGATTTCAGAATAAACATGAATATGTGTATGGGCTTGAGTCTCTGGAGCTGTGACACTTTGTTACTGGGTGAGTGGTTATCATACTGCCTTCAACTTCAGGAGTGAAGCAGTCCAAAATGAAGGCACAGTAATCCTTTTAAGCACTAGGAACCACTCATACCCAGTGACACAGTGGATATGCCAGAAGACTTGGATCTTCATTAGCACCACTCTGACAACCTCAAATATTACTCTCATCAAGATCATAATACAGCATTTAATGTTATGAATATTGCAGCTTGTATGTGTAATGTAATAGTTTAGAATTATTTCTGGAAAAGTGAGCTGTTTGTTTCTGACTGGAAGTTGACGTTAGATGGCTGAATAATAAGGGACATTATTTTATCTGACAGTCATTGCTAGCCACTTCCTGTCAGCTTGTGTAACGTACACAATTTTTACAGATTACTAACAGTGTGTTTGATAGATATGTTGTGTGTCTGTGAGCTTAAGGAAAACATTTCCTTTACCTTTTGTAAATGTGGTGAATAAAAACCTGGTATTAACTGCAGTGCATTTAACCACATTTTGTGGAACATGGCTGCCGGCAAACTGAAATGGTGGCGAGCGAGCACTGTGCTGACTGCCATCACATAAAGTGGTCTGTCTGCTGTAGTGATATTGCTGTGTTTAAACCTAGGAATGTTCAAATATAATCGGTTCCTCCTGTGCAGAAAGTGATCTGTGTGTAGTGTGTCTTTGTAAATTGCAGTAATAGTAAAGTCACTACTCACGTGTTAGAAATCTTATATGATGGGTAATACACACTCAGTGTATCGATAAATTATGTGAAGATATCTAGTCGGAATTTCCACTTATTTCATACTAGGTAAAGGTAAAGTTACAGCAATCCCTATACAGGCCTGGTCAGGCCCTGAGGGGGCCAGAAGGTTGAGGCTCCCAAATTTCAAGACAGTTGGCACATGAAGGTGGTAAGTTGTCAGCCCTACACACTAGCCGCCTTTAGCCCCAAGGAAATATTCCTTATACCCATTTTTGTTAGAGGCTGAGTCGACCCCAGGGCCATAGTGCGATCAGAAAGATTATGTCAATGAAAAATTCCAATGACACCATTGGGAATCAAACCTGTGACCTTGCAGCTTGTAGTGCAGTGCTTCAGCCAACTTATTTTATACAAAAAGTTCCTAAATTCCAGAGAGGAGTTTTGAATGGAGAAATATTGAATTGTGATTGAAGTCATTAATGTGACATCCACGGGAGTTTGTGTTTTAGTATTTCCAGAAATTGTCATTTATGTGATATGCATTGTGGAATTTTGAAGGTTTTTGTGATGTTTGTTAATCTTTGTGGTAATCAACACATGCTAATTTAAGATGTCTTGATTTTAGAGGTTTTTTTTTTTTGGTAACGTTTAAGTTTTATTTTGCTAATCAAATTCAAATTTGTTTACATATCTTCAATTTAAGTTTTCCCTTGTCTTGGATATAGATCAACCCTTGACTCCACAAATTACTTTTGTGAGGGAAAGTATGTGATCTAAGTAAAATCTGATGTAACTGTTGTGTGTACTATTTTTGCCTTTATACTGAAGCGGAGGCATATAAATATGAAGATTTTAAATAGACTATTATTTATTGCTCTTCAGTTGTACACAAATAGAAGTATAATATTAACCTTTTGGTGCCGGAATTATTTTTTTTAAATTTTAGCACACCCTGTATATAAAATGTGAATAATACAAGAACCAATTACATTAGAATTATGAAACAAACTGCATTTTGAAGAGAAAAAAAACGGAGAGTATATACCATGTTTAAAATATCCAGTACCTGTATTTGTTGAATAAATATATAAAATGCAACTTTGGAGGTTAGCGGTGCGGTACGTCAACTATAGTTGACATTAGGCATCTAAAGGTTAAGTAGCCTTCTGCATCATTATGACACTTTTAGTACAGCTCATACAGTTTTGTTACTTGTTTGTTTTTCAGGTGACAATGCTTCAAGCAATTGAAAGATACATGAAACAAGCAATTGTAGACCGTAACTGTGCTGTGAGTAGTGCTGCGTTGGTCAGCAGCCTGCATCTCACAAAGATTGCAGGAGATGTTGTGAAGCGATGGGTAAATGAGGCGCAGGAGGCTGTCAACTCTGACAGGTACCAGTTTGATATACTTGTTCAATTATTGCAAAATGAAGTTAAGGTGGGACGGTACTGTCTTAGGCCGGTTTGCTACTGAAGGTTTGGGATCGTTGAACAAGAGAGTGAGTGTGCTAGAAGTGTTAAGTTTGTATACATACTGATCTTATTATGGATGAACTCTTGGTAGAGGTTTTTGTTAAGAGTTTCTGCGCAGCGATAATCACTTTGCCTGTGTCTTTCAAACTGTGGAAGCCTGCATTGAATGTCAGCGTGTACACTCAGCACTGCGTGTGCTGTGGCCTGACAGTTTGCTACAAATGTTTGCATTTCTGTGCAGTGTTATGGTGCAGTACCATGCGCTCGGTGTTTTGTACCACATCCGCAAATCAGACCGCTTGGCTGTAAACAAGTTGGTTGCCAAACTGACTCGCATGTCTTTGAAGTCTCCATATGCAGTTTGCATGTTGGTGAGTATTGACGATTTTCATGATTTCTGCTCTTGTTGCGATAATTGAATGAAGGAGAATGAGGTGGGTGGTGCATGTAGTACACACGGCACAATTTATAAATATATGGAAAATTTTGGTCAGGAACTGTAATGGGAGGAGAGAGCTTAGACACAGATGGCATGATAATATTAACATGAGTCTTGAAGATGAAGGGTGGTGGGGTATGGTGACCAGAAGCAGGCACTTGTCAACATGGTAATGGATTGTGTTGAGCAACCAGAACAGCTGTTGTGTTTCTTTAAATAACTCTGCTCCATGTGCATTGTTAGTTGCTATGCTAGTAATTTGAACAAAGATTTTATGTTTCACACTACAAGCTTGTTCCATTAGCGTCTCATGTAGTTATTTTTTTGTCATTGCCAGATCCGTATCGCATGCAAGTTGCTTGAGGAGGAAGATTCTGCAGGAGGTGGATCTTCAGATTCTCCACTTTTTGAATTCATTGAGTCATGTCTTCGTCATAAGAGTGAGATGGTGATCTATGAGGCTGCTCATGCCATTGTCAACTTACGTCGCACCACATCGCGAGAACTTGCACCGGCTGTCAGTGTCCTGCAGCTGTTCTGTAGCAGTCCCAAACCAACTTTGAGGTTTGCTGCTGTCAGAACCTTGAATAAGGTACAGCTGTGCAGGGTGCAGTAAAGTCATGATGTTTGTGATTAATTGGGACCAGTGAAATTATCACATAGTTTATTTTATTTGCAATTACTTACAGCAGATGTGGTTTTCTATTTATTCCTCATAAGGAAGCATCTGAAAGTATTATTTCTAGATGCAGATATGTTATTTAGTTTGTGAAGTGTTGCTTTTAAATTATGTAATATTAAAATGGTGGTTACTCCTAGCAGGTCTTGTTGAATGCAGAGAACTTTTGTTCCATAAGGTTGCATGTGCAAGGTGTGTACACTTCAAGTGCTTTAGCCAAAGTTAAGTTACTTTGTCAAATGTGTTACAAAAGTCACCTGGTGATAAGTGGGTTGTATTCCAAGAGCTTATATATTATGACAAGTAGCTGTGGTAGTGATGATTCATGTTGTGTTGTGAGTTATTGTACTGTGCGATCATGAAGGTGGGTTATAATGTTTTGGGGTAGCACCATGCTTGAGGTGAGAGGAAGTTTGTTCCTCTGTAATGTTGGTGTCGCAGTGCACTGCACAATGTCATGATTTTTGACATTTCTTTCTCTATGCTGGTACAGCGATTTCCCATGGACAGACTGATATGCAGGCTGCTACAGTGCCAAAGCCCAGCGCACATTAGCCTGTTGTCCTGTAATTTACCTGAAATATGGTATATTATTGAAAGGAATAATGGAAAGTAAAGATGTTATAATTGTTCAGATGGACAGAACAAGAGAACAAGCAGTGCAGTTGAGAAATATATTGTTTTTACTACTACTATTACTACTGCTGCCACTACTACTACTACTACTACTACTACTACTGCTGCTGCTGCTGCTGCTGCTGCTACTACTACTACTACTACTACTACTACTACTACTACTACCACCACCACCACCACCACTACCACAGTTATTGCCACTACTGGTGGTGGTGGTAGTGGTTTTGAACATGTTGGATCAAGTAGTGACATTTCTAAAATGTATTCAGTTGGTGTCAAGTTAAGATCCCAGCTGGGACACCAGCTACACTCTGCAGCGTTTTACGTGCTATCCTCAGTTGCTCCAGGATGCAGTGGTATAGTGCATTATAGGCCACAGCCACTTCTTTGCACATTGTTTCCAGTTAGTTGTCATACTTAACTTCACGTCACCCAGTCATATCTCTTCTACCAGGAGGTGTAGATTGTTTACAAAGGGCTGTCGGTCTCTCAAGGTCTCAAGCTGTACACAGATGTTGTTACTTGCAGACTATCTGTAAAAATGCAAGGAATTGTTTGTGTAATTCTCGTTTATAAACTTACTACAATGACGTGAAACTAATTAGTGTTTGTTATTGCAGGTTGCCATGTCACACCCTGCGGCAGTAACAGCCTGCAATTTGGACTTGGAGAATCTGATTACAGATACAAATAGATCCATTGCCACACTGGCAATAACAACACTTTTGAAGACGGGAGCAGAGTCCTCTGTGGATAGACTGATGAAGCAAATTGCAACTTTTGTCTCTGAAATTAGTGATGAATTCAAAATAGTTGTAGTGCAGGTAAGTGTCAGTGTTTGTTAGAATAAAGTAAACTCAGTAACACTATAAAAGTCAAACTGGAAAAGGCCTTTCAAAGATAAAGAGTTGGACAGTGCTTGCCATCACAAGAACCCATGAAGGAAACCAGATACCATATTTGTGCAAGACAAGGTGTTTTACTTAATTTTGGCCATCAAATGTGTGAGATCATCGTAAATTCACATATGAAGTGCCAAACTGCACCATCTGGAGCAAAACCAAGGCCTGCATCATCAAATCATCATGTGTGTTCCCTGTTGTCTGAGATATTACACAGCATTGAGTGGTAATTCCTTACATTTCTGGACAACATATTGGACCCCTCTTGAAGGGCCAAGAAATGCAAAGGATAGAACAGAGCATGACTGAGGTTAACTGACACAGTCTTCTTTTTTAAGTCTTTCTCCATAGGCTGATTTTCTAAAGAAGCACAACGTTTCGGAAGCCATTTTCAGGCAAAGAAGCACCTAATCTGGTCAGCCTCTGAGATTGAGCTATTTTCAGACTGTGCCTTGTTAAGATATGCACCTGAGAACAGATCCAGTCAGAGAGTAGTAACAGGAAAATGGCATTTAAAAAATTTAAAAATTAACTGCAAGGCTCAAAAATAAAACCTGGACCAATCCACTAATTAAAAACCATAAAAAGAACCATGAACTCAGTGTGATGAGAGCAGACATGACATGAAAGTCCAGAACACATGTTTTTAAATTCTAAACACCATCTGTGGAGACAGTTGTGAATCTTTATGAGTTCAAGTAAGTTTATACACCAAGCAATGTAAATGTATTCTTTAGTAAGTGTGAAGCATAACAGCATGGCAGCACACCTCACCAGACAGTGGGTGGAACTGATGAAGATATGTTGTTGAATGTTAGCAGTAAGTGTGAGGAAGATGAAGGCACTGACTGTGGAGATAGAGACAGTGACAGTAACTGGTAACGGTGGGTAGAATCTGACATGCTTTGTGTACTAAGTGTTTGCAGTTAATGGTAAAATATTTCTCCTTAGCAGATGTATTATTTTTTGGGGCGGGTTGTATTAGATTTGGATAAATACATTTTCCTTTGGTAAACATATTTTTTAGGGGGGGTCATCTTGCATTCTTGTAAATTTGATATTTCAGTCACATTTATACCTTAAAATAATAAGCAATAAGGCATTGAGTCTCTTAGTGCATGAGGCACATTTTTTCTTACCAACTGCATTCATATAGTCCACTTTCCATTTGCAAGCAAAAGAGTAGATGTACCAGATCAACGTGCCATGTGTCGGATCACCGTGCTCTCTGTATGTCCTCTCCTGCCCTTTGAAGCTTTGTACTTTGTGACTGATGTCAATGAAATTTGTCATGCCAGAGGGCAGCCCATTGTTATATTTGCTGATTTTGTACAGTATGTTGCGGTTGCAAACAGAAAGTTTAATATATATGCCCTCTAAATAAGTTAAGTTGCAGGCATGTGGGGGGAAAAGAGGTATAACTCTGCTGGCTCTTAACCTCAGCTGTAGATGGAGGTGAATGGTTAGCTTCACTCTCTGGCCTCTACTTTCAGGGTGATGCCCTGTGAAACAACAACAAGAACTGTAACTGTATCGAGGGTACCTGGAAGAGTAAAGAAAATAATCACTGAAGTTTTTGCTCTTCCCTTCCTGGCTCTCTGAAGGGAAAATGGGCCTTTGTATAATCACCTAATTTGCAAATTCTGATTGTCAAATGTATGTACAATTTGTGGCTGTTATTCCTAATATACGAGTCCTATCCTTCTTTCTTCACCGCTGTCTAGCTGTCCGTCCTGGTCAGTTACAGTCTTCTCCTTTTCCTTCTATTTCTGTTGCTCAGAAATCATCCTTTCTCCTACCCTGGGCATTTGTATGTATCATTGAAACTGTTTGTTTTGGTTTTTACTCCTGTTTCATGTTTGGGCGGTGCCGGTTCAATTCATGGTAGAAATGCAGCAGATATTGACTGTGTTTTATGTGGTTTGCACAGTAGCATTACAAGTGCTGGTGCAGTATGCCCAGCCCTTGCTCGCAGTTGTCCTGTTGTTTGGTTCTGTGTGACTGACAGAAACTCTAGTTTGAGATTTGAGGTACAGCTGTGTTGTTGAGGATTCAGGTTTTCAGGGATGTGACATTCTGTCACTGGGTGAGTTGTCATGGTGTTGCAAAGAACCGTAGTGTCTTTGAAACATTTTGATCTGCTTGCTAAATGGCGCAGTGCCACAGCCCAGAATACCTGAATCGTTTTACTTCCCCCCCCCCCTTTTTTCCTTTCTTTCTTTCTTTCTTTCTTTTCTTTTCTTCCAAAAGCTTTCTTAACTAATTATTGTCACTGAACCTTGTGGTTAAAGCAATACACAGGTGTTTAAATGTGACGTTTGTTTGCTTGTATGCTGACAGGCAATCAGAGCACTGTGTTTGAAATTTCCACGAAAACACAGTGTTCTGATGAACTTCCTATCTGCAATGTTAAGAGATGAAGGAGGACTCGAATACAAGGCCTCAATAGCTGACACCATCATCACCATCATCGAAGAAAATCCAGAAGCAAAAGAGACTGGTAATTGAAGTTTATTGTATTAGATCTTTGTAAGTCCAACATGTTGTGTGGATAACAGTGCTGAAGGCTTCCCCCTCTCTGCCATATGTATTCCCCTATTCCCACTGACCTACATCAACAAACCTGCTGCTGTTATTAACAAGGGTTTTAACAGTAAATAGTCCTGTAAACAGATGTGCTACATGTAGAGTGGAGATCAGTAGCTTGAAGTAGAAGTGGAGTGGATAGATGTGTGGGACGTAATAATAGTTATGTGTAAGTGTAATAGCAGTTCCGTAAGTGCCAGGAAGCCTGACATGACCAGGGATTATACTGGTTTGACTTTGTATGTTTGTTTGTTTATTTTTTGTGTTTATATACATCAAGGATCACTTGTATGTTTTCATGGCACAGGTTTTATTGATTTTGAAGCACTGACAGAGCAAACAGGCTGACAGCCTGATGATTCACCACCATGCGGGCTGCAGTGTTCTTTCATTGCTGCCAGTCTGTGCACCTGGTTGGCATGCCATTGCTTCACAATCAACAACCTGCAGAAAAAATGTCCCACACATGTGTCGACTTGTTTTAATTACCCTGTATTTGTATAATTCACTTAAGAACATCCACTGAAAGACAAAGTTACATGCTTGACATTTGTTTTTTAAAGGTCAGGTAAAAATAAAGTATTTACAGTGCTTAATTAACAACTGCCTTCTGGAAATGTCTCTTGGGTGCAGAGGTATAGCTCCACATAGTCATGAGTTCAGCTGTGGGTGGAGGAGAATGGTCAGCTTCATTCCTTGACTGCTTTATGCCTGTGGAAATTTCCAGCATCAATTGGATTGGAGGCTAAGTTGGTACAAGCACCACTGGGACATGAAGGTTCTAAGAAAATTCTTTGCCTCTGCCAGGATTTGAATGTCCGTCCTTCTGCCTGTAGTCTGGTCACTAGTAACTGAGATATTGTGGCTTTTTTTAAGAATGTAAATAACATTTCTAGTATAGAGAGAATTGCGTATTTGGAAATGTAGCTGACTGGTTGTGAGCTGCGGCTCATCACATTACTGCATCATACAGCATGCAGTATTGGTCACAGTGGTGTGAACTACACAGCAGCATATCTAGTGCTGTATTGTTTCAGGTCTGGCACACCTCTGTGAATTTATTGAAGACTGTGAGCACACAAGTCTTGCGGTCCGCATTCTACATTTACTTGGAAAGGAAGGTCCTCGAACTAAGCAGCCATCCAGGTAACATTTCATATTGTGTCATATTTGTATATTTATTTATTTTATTATCATGTATTTAACTCTTTGAAGCTGAACAACTTCTAAAGACGTCATGCAGTGAGCCCTTTAAATTGCTGAACAACTTACAAAGACATCGCAAACAGTGTGTCGAAGTTTGGAGGAATTTTGTTCACTCCTATTCGATAAACTGCTGTGGCTTGCTAAGCAGTAGGACCCATGAAGGTCAGGGTGTCTTTATGGCACCAGAATGTACCCCCTCCACCTCCTAAACCCCTCCACATACCCCAATTTATAAGTCAACACACGGTAACTGCGCATTTTGTCCCAGCTGACTAATATGATTTAGACACTGATATCTTTGTTTATAGCTTGCACTGAGGCTCACTGTGGGTTGAAATATCAACACTGGCCTATGAAACAAACTCTAGTTGTTGACCAGAAAGGTTGTCAGTGGCGTACTGTACCCATATAATTCAGACGAAACTAATGCTTAAGAAATGGAGATATCCACAAAAATCAATGTTTACAGCTACAGGAGGGCCCACAGATGTGCCTCTTGTAGTGCTGGGGTAATCTGTAGGGGTTGTGGGGTAGTAACATGCAACATACAGCCGTCAATCTACTAAAAAGTGTTGGGCACCCTTGAATAGCTGGAATTTTATGCAGTAGTCACATCATTGCTTTAGATCAGTTGTGCTGTCACTGTAGAAGACATATCTCAGTGGCATCAAGTTTCTGAAACTGTGCTATTCATACAGAGGAAACTAATAAGGTGGACCGTTGTAGTTGTTAGCAATGGCCGGGAAGAAAATACACCCACCAAGATTCAGGCGCCCTCTGTTGAGAAATTTGATTGAGGAAGCTGGAGAGAGCCAAGATCGCCCACCCCCAAATTGGTTGGAATACCAAGTGCCAGCACAAAAAAATTTTGCAACTCGAGAGTCACCATAACAAACACTGGCGAGCGAAATCATCAACCCATCTGCGCTGCCATCTGTGTTCTTCTTGCAGCCACAGAAAGGGCACAGTGTATAAGTGCGCCAGATGTGATGTAGGCCTGTGCGTGGTGAAGGAAAAGTCTATGAGATACGCTTTTTTTTCCCCGTAAGAGTAAGCATTAAAATTTAAAATCCCCAGTAAAAAATCTGGGCAGGCAGCGTTGCTTGGAGGGATTTAATTCTGGTGTTAAAGGGTTAACAGAGCTGTCAGCTGTTGTGTGGGTGGGTTCATGATAAAGAGTGAAGTGTGCTCATGTGACTCCTGAGCACTGAATGTGCCTGTAGCCACATTGAACAGTATCAGAGCACACTAAAATGTGATTGAGAGTCATTATGGTTACAAAGCATGCCCACAGTAGCGCAGTTGTGAAATGAAGATCTGCAAAACTGTGAATTGCAGCCACAGCATGTCACATGACACCCTCTGTCCTGCTGCTTGCAGATGTTTTGCCCACCACTCACATTTTCCAGAGGCCAGATATATCACCATCATAATGAATATCATATTTTGTGTTTATCACTGATGGCAGATATTTTATTGTAGGGCATACAATTGCAACTTATCGCCTTCTCTGTGCAAACAGATGTGACCATTTCTGTACCTCAGTGTTATGTGTAATAAATCTGATAGTGGTGGAAGCTGTACTGGTGGAAGTCATTTGCCTGCTGTACTGGTGGAAGTCATACAGGCAAATGAATTGGTTTTGTATGCGTTAATATGTAGCCCTTTCTAGTCTCATGATGTGGGCTGAAGTCAGTGAAACCTGGATTTTACATTTCTGAAGAGACCATACAAAATGCATGTAAAATCAAGGAAATGAAAATTTATGTATATGTTGAAATTACAGGTACTAAATAAATTCTGTCACAACAGCAACACACAACAACAAATTCTCTATCAGTGCATAGCAAAAAACTATTACAGGTGTTATGCAAAGGATTCATACCACTATTGTGTGATTTGTTGGCTTCACTACTGCCATCTAGAGGGAAATAAGTACACTAGGTAATCACAGCATGTAAATAGATATCTCTGCTAGGTGGAGTCTTAAAGCCAAGTTTCTGAACGTATCTTGTTACGTGAATGGTTTGCATGACTCCATTCCTTGTGACTTCAGTCACAGAATAAGTGTACACAAAGACAGTAGAGCAGGTGGGAAACTAAAACTGATAATCACTTTTTTCTTCTGGTTTCCAGTTTAAAGTACTTGAGACAGCAACCTGCCATTATCCACTCAGTTTGAATGTATAACCAAGGAATTGGGTAGAAAACATGCATAATTACAAATCTTAACATTGTTCATTTAGAAGGTTTGGCAGGACCAATAAAAATATGTATAAATCGAAGGAAAATAGTGGATTAAGGAGTGTAAAATCCAAGTTTCACTTTCTGGAAGAAAAATATGTAGTGCATTACCATGATACTGTGTAGTGTCAGGCGTGAGGCTGAGTTACATCTGAAGTTTAGTGTGAGGTTGTGTATGGTGAGGTTCTGGTCTTCAGGGATGTGATGCTGTGTTATTCAGTAGATAGGCACCTACTTGCTGTCTTATATTCAGTACAGTCGTTGTCACACATTCCTCTGAAGTATTGGTGTCAGAATGCACTGCATGACACACCAGATGACTGCTGTGTGAGCCTCAGACCTCACAGTACGTGATGATGTTGAGTGTCAGTAATGGCTGTCAGTTTGCATTGTGATTGTCATGCATATGTCTGCGTTGCTTACAGGTATATCAGGTTCATCTATAACCGTGTTATATTGGAAAATGCACCTGTCAGGGCTGCAGCAGTGGCTGCCATGGCCCAGTTTGGAGCAACCTGTCCTGATCTTCTGCCCAATGTACAGGTTGTACAGCTTTTATCATCCTTGATGTGTGACCTTCTGTTGTGTTTCATTTGGTGTCAACAATTAAAGGCACAGTCTAACATGACTAAACTAAAGAAGAGAATGGTTTAATACTCATACTGTCTTTGTAGTGTGTCACAGAGTACACTGTGTGCAGTCTTGTTGGTAAGTATGAACACACAGGTACACTGTCTCACTTTTTCTTTGACCTCCCTCAAGTTTCATATTGTCTGTGGATATTTCCCTTTTTATTCTTAAGGTGAGTTTCATTGCATGTCTTTTCTGATCATGAGGATTTGCTTGTGTGCTGTGTAGGTGCTGTTGGCCCGGTGTCAGATGGACACTGATGATGAGGTGAGAGACAGGGCCACATACTACTGCAGCATTCTTGAGAAACAGGATAAAGCATTAGCAAACCGCTACATTGTGGAAGGATTGCATGTAAGTAGATGTGAGACCAGAACTGTGAATGGGTGTGACTGTCAACGGTGAGATTGACAGTGAAACTTGTGGCCTGCATAGTGTACTGTTACTTGTAAGAGCTCATGGTGTTGATTATATGAGAATCGAATTACCGTTTAGGATTCTGTTTTTCTGGGATGCAATGCTGTGTTACTGTGTAATCAGTTCCTGACATTGTGAAGCAACATACTTCTTCATCTTTGAGAGTCTTGGGTTCCAAGAACCACACTTCTGTCAAAGCCTTAAAAATTGCCAAGGTATCCATGTTGTATGCATGGTTATTTCAACAGATTTTAGGTGGTTTCTTAGTAAGAAAATCATTCCCCAAATTCACCCTTTCAGTGATTTAAAATGCAGAAACTTGCTGAAACTGCAGTTGTAATATCATGCTTTGTGCGAGAGCTTTTGATGTCACAAGATTTGAGGTTTTAGTGGCAATGACAAGGTAGAGTGAGTGTTACTGGTTGTGATGCTGTGTGGTTAGGCAAACATATACTGGTTGGTGTCTCAGGGAAACATGTGATACTGTGTAGTTAGGCAAACATGTACCGGTTGGTGTCTCAGCAAAACATACTGGCATCATCTCAGCTGGTTCCACCAAACACCACTAACTGCTGGCAGTACAACAAGGGGCCATAATGCAGAAGATAATCATTGGCAAGTTAATGATTGTTTGAATTAATTTACTTCCAGGTCTCAATACCCAGCCTCGAAAGGTCTCTTCACCAGTATACTCTCAGTCCATCAGATGTTCCATTTGACATGAAGTCTGTACCTTTAGCATCTATTCCATCTCCTGAGGAAATTGTGAACGCATCTGTTAAAGGTGGACAAGCTGATGGCATGCTTATCTCAACTGCTTTGTCAGGTAATGTTGACATTAATAATTAGAAAATGAAATTAAAACTACAAGGGGCAGGGCATTGCTGATTTTGACCTTTGTGGTAATTCAATGATGATGGCACAACTTGAAATTGGGCTTTGGAGGGACATGCTGCCACCATCATCAGGGTTGAAGTAATTGGGGTGGGGATATAAGATATGTAGGTAGAGTGACAGGAAGAGGGGAGCCAATGGGAACAATAAACATGGAGTGGGAAGAAAACAGGCCTTCTGACAGTTTCAGGATGAGCACAGGGATGTGCTGGGGATGTCTGTTGGGTGGGGTCAAGAATATCAGTTGTGCATCAAGTGATGTGTATTGACAAACAGTATTACATGTTTATTTTGTTTTTAAATTGTTGAAACATTAAAACAACAAAGCAAGTGTGAAATACGGTATGATGTGCAATGCCATACCGGTATGGCATTGCAGTTTTGGTCAAAATGTGTGACACGAATAACATACTGGTGCCGCACCCAGCCTGCAAGTTAGAGGATCACATGGTACTGGTACGAAATACAGTGGTTGGTATGTGAAGAAAGTGGTGTACATGTATGTCAGTAGGCATGGCAGTATGTAGTATAGTTCTAATGGCCTGTGTGGTTGCAACTGAAGTCACACAAGCATGGTATCTGGCCATGAAGAACAGCTACAGTAACATGTGGATGTAGCAGAGCAGTCCTGCCTGGGCTTGTAGACATGAACAAGAAAACTTGGGTTTGGATGGAAGTAGGAAGGTTAGGAAGGGGTAGTGGTGACATGTAAGAGGAAAGTGGAGTCCAAGATGGAAGGGTGTGGATCAAACTAGGAAGTCTGTGAAGATGTTTTTTGCAGTGGTGAGTATTGGCAGTGCCATGCCCTTCACTGAGCATCATCATACAGTCTGTTTAATGCGTCACTCTGAAGCATGTGGAAAATTTGCATTGTGTAGGTGCGAAGGTCTCTGCTGTGGCTGCAGCTGTTAGTCGTGAAGAGTCATATGCAGAAAAACTACAAAATGTACCTGAACTCGTCGCCCTAGGCCCTCTGTTCCGCAGCTCAGAGCCCGTTGAGCTTACGGAGTCAGAAACCGAATATGTCGTGCGCTGTGTCAAGCATTGCTTCCCACAACATGTGGTTCTGCAGGTAAAATAATATGTGCCTCATAATGCTCTCTTAACTGTGAGAGTACAGGTCTTCTGGGATATGACCCTGCATTGTTGGGTGAGTCATACCAGATGCTGAAACTGCACACAGTGTCACATCCCAGATTACCTTTCTTAACTTCTGTCACACAAGAATATGAATTTTAATCTACTGATACTATGGGGTTTGGAACATATTTCATTTTGAGGGTAGCAATTTATTATTCAGAAATGGGATTTTAAGTCTCCCAGTGCTACAGTGCATGGCCATGCGTTTATGCTGTTGCAGTAATACTGTGCAAGGCCAGAAAATATTATGTATCTTTGTTCATAGCTGCCAGTCATGAGACAGCTACTATCAGCCTTTGTACTCTTTACTTTGTGTGTGTGTGTGTGTGAGAGAGAGAGAGAGAGATAAGTCTGAAGGTTTTAGATGAATGTGTGATGTGTGTTACTAAGTTGACACATTAACCTTTTGGCGCCAGAATTATTTTTTTAATTTTAGCACACCCTGTATATAAAATGTGAATAATACAGGAACCAAATACGTTAGAATTACGAAACAAACTGCATTTTGAAGAGAGAAAAACAGAGAGTATATATCATGTTTAAAATATTCGGTGCCTATATTTGTTGAATAAATATATAAAATGCAACTTTGGAGGTTAGCGGTGCGGTACGTCAACTATAGTTGACGTTAGGCGTCTAAAGGTTAAT
>Ga0136643_10006673_pt1 | contig 16549 bp, 14 predicted proteins | sample TergutLab28metaG_FD_96883 | JGI IMG/M metagenome (GOLD analysis project Ga0136643, IMG submission 96883) | Labiotermes labralis P1 segment gut microbial communities from Petit-Saut dam, French Guiana - Lab288 P1 (version 3) (version 3) | ecosystem: Host-associated > Arthropoda: Insects >... | reverse complement strand
TTTTAATTTCATGTTATTTTTTGTTCCATATTTTGGGTTGTTATTGTAGAATTTGTAGTTTTAAAAAAGAAAAAAAAAAAAAAAAAGACTTCAATGCAAACAAACCACATGGGCTGAACTAACCGGTGAGTGCAGGGTGACTTAAGTAGTTTGCAGTAAGCCTGCAGCCTCCTGGTTTTGTTGTGTGCCATGAGTCACACACTCTCAGCAGCATTCTAGTATGCAGCTAGCCAAAGGCTGTTAAACCAAAAATGAGAGGGTGCAGGTTAAGAAGTTACATAAATTTGGCAAGGGGCATTAAAGCGAAAAGGGATAAAAGAACTGGGTGTTAAACAAGGAGTACCTGTATTTGGACTGAGGATTCAGACCAATCTAGTAAATTATCCTCAATTCACTTAATGATTTTTTGTATTGCTATGGTGATGTGGAGAGATACATGTAACACAGATTTGAATAAAATTTACACACTTTACTAGGAGAAGATGGTAGAAATGATTTGTCTGGAAGATGTAATCATTTAAAGGTGTATAAAAAATAAGGTAACAAACACTGTGACGCTAAGTACTATATTATGACTGAGGTATACATGCCAGATTGGGAACAGATAGTACACATCAGACCTCCATTCCATGTAGTTACCATGACATTTAAGCATATCAAGTCAATGTACAATACTGTGACAGTGTGTCAGGGAATACATGAGCAAGAAAACGAAAACAGCAAACAGTTTTCTTTGATTGCTTGACCCCAAAGATGAAGGCATTATGGTCCTTCAAAGCATGGGGAACTGTGTGCTCAATAGCATAGTGTCACATCCCAGAGAATGTAAGTCTTGAAAGAATGAGAAAGTAGAAATGGTACTAATGGAATAGTTCCAAATAAAAATGTTTTGCTGGTGTACAAGTGGACAGTTAATTGTGCAGCATTTTGATGGATTTACCGAAGTTGATATTGATTCTTGTCCTCCACCTAGAGAGCAGGATTTGGACCAACTCAGCAGTGTTGTGTATTCATACACAGATCAACATGGGGATGACTGCAGTGCTGATGACTGAAAACCACCCCATACATCATAATGCTGTGGAGTACATGGGAGAACTGTAATCAGTTTCTGCAAGGCACTGCTGATGTCCTTCAGAGCATTGTCGAAAGCCTGTGGGTTTTACCGATAGATGTAGACAGTCGTTATGACCAGTGTACCAAACAAACAACTGAGAACGAATATGTAGTCGTAAATTTTAAGTATTTAAAGCAGCTTAGTTTCCTGAATATTCTGACAGTGCATTTATTAATATGTATACTGCATAACTACGAAAGGAAAGTAATGAACATGTTGTGCTTGTGAAAAATGCTGTAGTCACCCGAATATACATAGTGAGATTAAATTTTTTCCAATTTCATCATATGAAATATGTCACTGTATAATCATGCACAGAGTTGAATATGTGTAAGGGTGTTTTCCTTGAAGTTGAAGATTGTGAAAGTGTGTTGTATTATATGCATGTAAATATGTAATGTTGTGTTGTCCACAAATATCAGAATCATTCATAAAGTTAAGACTTAAGATTTTGTATGGTGGTAGAAATGAATCTTTTAATGTTAATTTTTATGGATTGATGTCTAGTAAAGTGGGTGTGTATTTCACTGGATAATTAACAGAATAACAACACATCTTCTGGCTTACTGCCATAAAAAGTTTTCTGGTTTAGGAAGCATGATTGTTGAATTTTTCCAGAAGCATCATTTCCAGGTTTTGCTGTAGGTAGGTAATATAACTGCACAGTTCTTCAATCAGTATTTGTGCAAATGCAGTGCATGCAAAAAAAAACATATGCCAGTACAAAACCCTCACATCAATGCCTGTCTCACACCTATATGTCTACCAGTATATTATAATGTTCATCTTTGTTTCACCATGGAACATAGTTATATGTGGGCCAGGTAGCTCAGTCGGTATAGTGACTGACTACGGGCTGGACAGCCCAGGATTGAATCCCAGTGGGGGCGAAATTTTCCTCCTGTCCAGACCGGTCCTGGGGCCCACCCAGCCTCCTGTAAAATGGGTACCGGGTCTTTTCTGGGGGTAAAGTGCGGCCTGGACGTTCTGCTGACCGCTCACCCTCTTCTAGTGCCGCGGTCATGGAAGAGTAAAGCTATACCTCTACCCACCCTCTGGGCCACACTGGGTCTGTAATGGGATCACTTTACCTTTACCTCCTTACATAGTTATGTGTCTCAGAAGTCCTGAAGGTTTTGTACAGTGTAGGTGTTCATGAGTTACCCTTATCCTTATAATTTATTTTTGTAAAGTCAAAACGTTTTTATGTACATAAAATTGCATTGATAAACCAACAACTGTTCAGTGCAGAATCCATGACTGACCTAAGGATTTGTACTTATTATCATTTATGTCCTTAAACACAGGAATTATGGAGAAAAAACAGAGGCATGTATCACAGTTACAGATAGTACAGACTGAATGGAGGTTGAATAGTAATATGTGGATTTTCTTCACAGGACAAGTACAAACGAGCTTTAGCAGATGGTGAAAATATGAGGCGAAGATTGGTGAAACAAATAGAAGATGCAAAACTCTTCGGCATACAGGGATTCTGTAAAGATCTGTTAGAGGTATGACTAGTATTTTCTTATGTTGTCAAGAGTGTATAGTTTTGCATTGTTTTAACATTGTGCTTTTCACTCACAGGTTGCAGACATTCTAGGAAAAGCCACAGAAAGTGTTCCAAAAGAGGAAGTTAGGGAAAGTAATCCACATTTAAAAAATCTGTATGAAGGACTGACAATGACAGAAGCCCAATTACATAAGGTATATTGTATCATAACTTTAATGTTGAACAAACATGTAGGCTGAACTTTTAACAGTCAGAGGAAATGTGGGTAGTTACACAATATGACAATGCTGGGAGAGTGCAATTTTTATTTAAGAAACAGGCTATTTTGCAGCAGACACACACATGCAAATGAACGTACAGACTTCTGTAATATAAGATAAAATAATTTAGTGCCTCTCAGGATGAGGGTTCTAACTAAGACTCACTCTCCACCCAAAGAGATTCAGCTGGTAGTAGCCTTGCAGGCTTGCACCAGTACTGTCTTAGCCTTGTCAGTTGCAGTAGTACTGCCATCATCCAGTTTTGAAATTTATGGCAAAGTACTGACAACTACATCATTCACTAAAATTGTCTATATATTCCCACAATTACTTTTTTTATTTTGGGGGAGTGAGGGGGCAGCGAGGGATTTTGTTTTCTGAGGAGTCTTCCTTAGCAGTGTGTCTGACCAGGAATTCAAGGATGCCATTATGCAGGGTATCACATTCCTTGCTGCTGACACTGTGTTTCAGCTATTCTGTAGGAATTGTATAGTCTGGTTTGCTACTTATTTTGTTGCTACAAGAGTTGTGCTATATACATATAAAGAGTTAACAATTTACAATTAAATTACAAATTTACACAGTTGCGAAATTTGTCAGTTCAAAATAAATAAAATAATTGTCTCACCTTAATTTGTCCACCATAAACCCATGCAATACCGAAATTTGGAATTTAAATTGTTATTAATTATCCAAATGTTATTATCCAAAGTGCTTAGTCTTGATGCAGAGAATTCCAAATAATATGCACAAATCTAAGTAGGTAAAATCAGTGTGACTTACCACGTAGAAAATGAAACAAAGAAATTTGAGTACACTTCATAAAAAAAACTTCTTTCTTTGCTAAACGAACTTAGAACCAATCTCCACATATCAATCGAAACTTAAGTTAGTGAGAGTGAGGACAATTACCTTCCAACATCAGATTATATGGAATATCAAGGTCTGCAAACAATGTCTGCTCTTGCATTCTGTACAGAATAGTGAACTGCTGAGCAGAAAGTCACTTCACCTCCACCATATGTTAACCTAATGTGACATGTAAATAAGTACAACAGTAACTCAAAAGTTCACATGATTTCACATTCATTGCCATATGTGTATAAATTATATTCATCAACTCATGAATATAACAATATCCCATTTGCTGATGGACCTACCATGGCCATGCCAAGGCAGCCTGATAATTCTGAGTGTTGTATCTGTGAACAGAATGCTTGCATGTTCTTCATATGCAGCATTATAGGAAAGATGTCTGGCTGAAAGTCTAAATTTTGAGTGGTTGTGACTCTATCTTTGCACTTTGAAGCCAAGTTTTTATTTGTTTTATAAGAATTTGAATAAATTAGTAACATTGTATAAAGTGGTGAGCCCTGTGTATTGTATTAACAAGTTGTAGGGTGAGTGATTTTTTTTGTGGTGCATGTAAACAAGTTTCATAACAGATACGTGTATGGACAATAAAGTTTGCGAACTCATCACAGTAAAAGTGCTACGTACCTCATTGCTGAATACTACCGTGGTCGCCTTCGAAGTACTCCCCTTGGGAAGCTATGCACCAATGCCAGCACCTAGTCCACACTTAAAAACAATTTTGGAACTGGTTTTGTGGAAAGGCCTTCAGAGCTGCCCTTGTATTACACCTGATGACATCAGTGTCATCAAAAAGACACTGGGGGCTAGATCTGGTAAACTTGCACTAACATCTCTCTGATTTCGTTTCCACTCTTTCCAAATTTAACAAGAAATTTAATGTTTGTTCATTACTTTAATTCAAGCTCTGACATTCTCGCGGCAGCATACCAAAACATGCAGACAGTAATAGGTGCCACTCAGAAAGAGACTGCCATAGATCAACAACAACACAGCTGTGAAACGCTGATATGTCACCTTTATCAAACCATACTAAGGCCTTTGTCCATTGCTGCCATGTTAAGCACACGTGGCGAGTTCGCAAACTTAATTGTCCAACCACGTAGAGTGTTGCTTCCCATAATTACTACAGAAAAGGTGCTGGACAAGTACAGTATATCACATAACTTCATAGTACAGCGGAGATAAAGAGGTTTTTTCAGTAAATGAAAAGCACTACAGTAACCTACATTGCGTACGGAATTACAGTGCTTACATTTGCATAGCAATTGTACAGTGTGTTTAAAAATAGGCAGGGAAATATAAAATTATATACACATGTCCTTACTGTTGTGTGAATGTTTACAGTCAGTGTGAATGTGCACTAAAAGTAATGCAGCCCATAGTGCAATTCACCACATATCAGTATATTATGTGGATCCACTGTTTAGCAAACATCTGGAAAGTCACAGAAGATGACGAACATGATGCCTATCTTGTCTCTAACACAAATTTCCTCATCTTATAATGTTTGCAGACACACAATGAAGTTTTTTTGTTTTTTAAACAGGACATTCCCATTTTGTTTTAAATCATCATCATCATCATAAACAAGGATTGGACCCTTTGATCCGTTCTGTCTCCAAAGTTACAACTGCTCTCGCCAATGTTTCGTTGGTCTTCCAGTTGTTCTCCTTTTGTTTTAAATATATGTATATAAACAAAAAAAGCAGGATCACAGTGTTACACTACTTTGTCTTTCATGTAAAAATGGCTGCATGTTCTGGCTATACTTATGTAACCATCATCAGGCTGGAAATAGAACCTTGAATAAGAGGACTATAAAATGTGGTAAAGTAAAATTTTGGGAACAAGATCTCCTGTTTACATCTGTGCACAATAATACAAAACTATATAAAAATACATGAAAGTGTTTGAAGATTGAATTGTGTATAGACTGTGATCCTGCTTCTTTTCTTTATATACATACAGTGAAACATTGCCTGAGATATTGTTTGCTTGCTGCATAATGTTTAATGTTTTGTGAAATTTGTTCTAGGGTGTGAGGGTTGTTGGTATACACAAATTCAGTGTTAATGTAACCCTAGAGATAAAAATTTGGAAAGTATGGTTTAGTAATGGTGATGGCATTTTGTAGGTACTGTCCTGCATTCCTTCGTATGAAGGGATAGTTGGTGCCACCTTCATTTCATATTAATTTCTTACTGATACTGTTGTATTATTGAGTGAAATGTAAGTTAATTTATACTTTATTTGAAACCACTTTTATTTGTCTGAACTCATTATTTGTTTATTTTAATATTGTCACTTGGCTTCTTCAGTCTCATTGTCAAGGGTTTTGCCATATTTTTGTAGTAAAATTTTTCATTGGTGGTTGTTGCTGCTGCTAATGTTCAGGATATGAAAGTGGGTTATGTGGTCATGTAGTGACTGGGCTAAACGCTGGACAGCCTGGGGTTTCATTTCTGCCAGAGTCGAGACTTTTTTTTTAATCCAAAATGTCTGTACCAGACCTGGGCCTACCCAACCTCCTATTCAGTGTAAACTGGGAGCTTTTTCAGTGGTGGTAAAGCAGCTGTTGTGTGAAGTTCATCATTCACGTCTGTGTGGTGCAGAGGGAAAGAATGAGTGGAGCTATGTGTCTACTCCTGTTTTTTTTTTTTCTTCCTGACATGCACAGGGACTACTTTACCTTTCCCCTTATTGCTCTAGACATACAGTTCCCTCATATGTATCAGTCATTTTTTGAATCTATCAATTTTGTGCTCTTCAGTCATTCTTTATGAAGTAAAAAAGATAGAACACATCGTTTGAAGACCATACATGTCCATCATGACCTGGTGTTGGTGACTAAACTGTTGCAGGATTTTAATTGAATTCAGTATGGAATTCAGTACAGAAAGTTGATGAGAAAGTGTGAGTTGCATGGTGATTGGCTTGGTGATAGTCATACTTTACTTAAAGGTGTAAATGAATTTGTACCCGGACTTTCCGTGTTTCATGACCAATTCATACGAAGTTTGGTAGAGAAGATCACTAAATAGTAATGTAGAGGTATTGTGCATTTTGTTAGTATTACTTCAGTGAGAGCCACACTTCACTTCAGGGTATAAATAAAATGTGCTTATATTTTCTACATTTTGGGTTTAATTTGGTACTTGAGATGTCCGCAACCGTTAATGAAATTACTATGAGTAGTGTAAAACTTTGAACAGAGAAAGCCATACTTTACTTATGGACATAAATGATTTTTTGTCCCCAGTATCCACATGTATCCATTTTATGTGAAATTCATTACAAGAGCGCTGCTGAGCAGTTGTGAGTTGTGTGAAAATCAGCCTAGTGGAAGCTGTACATTTTGTGTGGGTTTAAATGGAGTTACATTTATTCATGTACCATAATACCTTTGAACGTTTTAAAAGTAAAGAATGCCATGGTAAAGTCTGTGTACTGCATCAGTGAGTACATTATTTTTAATCTTGTGGAATGAAAATATTTTATTGACTGTCTTGAAAGGATTTGATCTTCTCATATACCTTTGGACAGCTATAAATGATTCCAGTTTTCATTTTGAAGGAAAGGGTGAACTGTTGTTTCTTTGTTTATTAGTCTCTGCATTTTAACAACAGGGACCTTTGTCAGCTTTCTCAATGATCGATGAAATTATCTAAGCCTTATAATGTGACATTGTTTATCATTGTTTCTGTCATAATTTTATCTGCTGATGTCTATAAATGCATATTGAATACTGTGCTCAAGTTATTTCGGATTCTTATTGTCATATTTGCAAGTGAAACTCAGAATGAAATGACATTTCAGCAAGTTCAGTTGTGGTATACGTTAACTGGTTGGTGGTGGTAACATTTCAATTAGTTTGTTCCATTATCCAAACAAGCATTTATGTCATGTTTGACATTTCAGAATTTTATTTTGTTCTTAAGTGGGCCAGGATAGTGTAGTCAGTGTAATAATTCACTACAGGATGGACAGTCCAGGGTGCAAGATTTTCTGCATCCTTCCAGTCAGGCCCTGGGCCCACCCAGCCTCCTGTTCAGTGGGTACCAGGTCTCTTTCCTAGGAGTAATGCGGCCAGAGTGTGGCATTGACTACCCACCCTCATAGGCGCCGAGGTTGTGGAAAGAGTAGGGCAGAGCTATACCTCTGTTCCTCCTCTGGGCCTTCATGGACTGGTCTAGGGTGAACTTTACCTTTTACCTCAGTTGTTCTTAACTGTTTAGAATTCTAACAGCATATGGTAAAGTCAAATTATTGTTCGAAGCAAACTTGAAGTGCTTCTAAAGAGAAAGAATTTCTTAAAGAGTGTCAGTTTATAGTTCACTGCTTTATATAGTGTCTGCAGTTACACAAGTATTTACCTAAACTTTGAAGTCATTTTACACAAGGAGCTCAAGCTTTGTGTGTTTTTATGCCCTGTAGTATGTTACAGGCATAAAATTTGTGTTTCTCTTGTAAGGGTTTCATTTATCCAGGAATGTCCATTTGTTTTGAGTACATCTTTGTCTGTGCTAAGTATCGTATTTGTAAATTACTCCTAGCACCCTTTAAGTGCCAATAATATTTCAGTGTTGAACCTAGGTCCACGTAACTTTTAACAGGTGTTCGTTCGGCATGGCCTTATTCCAGTTAATCCAATAGAAGAAAAGTTTGATCCAAACTTACATGAAGCACTATTCCAACAGGTAAGAATACTATTAACTGTCACGTGGGTTATTGCTGCTTACTGTATTACATGTGAGTGCTGAGTGTTAAGGTTAAGATTTGGCAGAAAACTTCCAATAATAAGTCTTTATTGTGCCTGAAAAATATGTTTTCCTGATCTCTGGGACAGTTAGTTGTGAAGTTTCCTGTCCCAAAGAGGCTTAAAGTACCTGGTTTGAAACTTTTACCACTCTTCATGTGGGGGTACAGTTTCAAGAAAACATTTGCATTAGCTGTCAGCTGAACATGAAAATTATATTTTATTATTACCATTAACACTGAATTGTGTAATATTACTCTGCATCATTTGTCACTTTATGTGGTTTTAATGTTATGGGGGCAAAAATGTAAGCTGTATGTTTGAATATGTATCTTTTCAGGAGGTGCAAGGGAAAGCTGCCGGTACAGTTGTGGTAGTATCAAAAATCGGTTACAAGCTTCATGAACGAGTCATACGGCCAGCTCTAGTTGGAGTTGCCAAAGGGCCATAGATTGAATACAATTTATTGACATCAGACATTACTTTAGGAGGCAGAAGATACTTGTGTAGGCAGTTAATTGTGTATATAACACTTGGTATGGTTGCAAATTTTCTTGGCTATGAAATGAACTGTTTGGACTGAAGACTGCTGCAACTACATTAACCATATATTAAAGATTGTCTATGAAATATGGTCACATAATTTTCTTATAAAGATGATAAGAACACTTTTAAAATGAAGTTTCATGTTACTCTGTGATTCCTTACTTTTAATTTCAGTACAGAAATAAGGCTTTGTTATAATATTCCTTATGTGTATTCCCTTAGGTATTCATAAAATATAAAATGTAGTTAGACACTACGTTTTGGCTCTAACATGAGTTGTACTTAAGGATGGTTGAGAGTCGCTTTGTGTCCAGAGTGAACCTTTTTATGGGTGAATTTTGAACTTCGGTAGGCAGGTGAGTATGATGTTCCTAACAGCAGTTTTGATTTATGATTTGTATGTGATTGCAGTATGGGTAGCTCATTCGGTATAGGGACTGGCTATGGGCTGGACGGTCCTGGATAGAATCCCGGTGGGGACGAGATTTTCCGCCCCTCCAGACTGGTCCTGGGGCCCACCCAGCCTCCTATACAATGGGTATCGGGTCTTTCCTGGGGGTAAAGTGCGGTCGGGGCGTGCTGCTGACCACTCACCCCCTTCTAGTTCCGTGGTCATAGAAGAGTAGAGCTATACTTCTACTCACCCTCTGGGCCACACCAGGCCTGTAACGGGATCACTCTACCTTTACCTTTATGTGATTGCAGTATGTGAAACTTTATTATCTTTATTTCATAAAAGTATTCCATTTGGACACTATACTACTGCAGACTAATCAGTAAAGTAGGTGGCAATGGACTGGATAATCAAGTTTTGAATTGCAAGTACAAGAAATATTTTTATGTAGGTCTGTGCCCTCAGTTACTGCCACGCACACTGAAGCATCAATATATCAAGAACCATGGTCTCTGTCTTTGGACCAGTGACCTCCATCTAGTACCCAGTTTTAATTTTGGCCAGGGTACTGAATATTTTCTTGGAATTTGTGACAGTGTGTTGAAATAGACGTGGACTGCTTACTGTGTAGTACTTCCAAATTCTTAACCACAGTATAGTGCTGTCATTTCATTAGTAGCAGAGTATCATGTGAACCAAATTGACTCAAATATCCCTTTTAAAGGAGTCTATTTCTCACTGAACACAATGATTCCAGTGACTGTCACTTATTGAAGGGTTACTGATAATCTTCTTTTAAGAGTGTGTTGAGTTCCCATGTTGCATGTTGACCTCTGGCACTTCCTTAAATCACTTTTTATTCTGGGCAACAAGAACAAATCGCTGTGCTAAATATGTTGAATAAAGTGGATTGGGAAGCAGAAGAATCTTGGGCTGAGGAATTTCTTTGTGGAGTGCAGTGAGTGGGTTGGTGCACTGTAGTGATGCAGCATCCATAAACCAACACTTTGTTAGCTCTTTGTCATTAAAAATGTCATGAACGTGTATAATGTGGACATTAGGTTTCAGAATTACATTCAATGGGGATTCTGTGCTTTTATATTGAACAAACCACTCGGAAGTTTTAGTGTTTCTGAGTTTTGTCTGTAAATGCACATTTAACCTTCCCATCATAGCCCTTCAAAGCCTACATATTCAAGAAATGTGAGCCTTTTTTATGAAAATTGTAAGACATGAGGAAAATTATTCTACACACTGTAAATATGATGGTAAAATCCTGGAATTTTTATTCTGCTTTACAAATTCTTGTCCACATGGATCACCAAAAGAAAATACTGCTCTTGCAGAAAGGAGAATATAACAAAAATTCAATTTTGAAGTAAATATTTTACATCTGATTTCTTTTTAGACATGTCTGTGCTGCAGGTTTTTGGTTGAACAGTGAACACTGATTATGTTGCAAATTTTTATGCACTTTCACAGAATTATTTGAGTTCTAGCATGGTTTTGTGAAAACAGCTACACTGTTTGTAGCGCCTGCTACTTCAGTGTGCCTATGCTCTGGGAATTATTCTCTGTGAAGACTCTTTGACTTGATACACACTCTTCTGGATCTCTGTCATATAAATGATACATGTGTTATTGTTTAAATATACACAACAGTCCTTAGCAGGTAGTTTTCTGAGAAGTCTTGAATGAGAGTTTTCATTTCATGTGCCTGATATTCCAGCTGCAGTACTCTTCTTTTGTAGCTGCTCCTCACCCAGTACATAAACAGTTATTATTGTGTATTCATATCTGGAGATTGGTTTATTTCCAGTAGGTATATTTTATTCTAAATGACATAATTGTCCAGGACTATTCTGGAAACAATGCTGAAACATTTTTTCCTGCTTAATTTGACTATTTTGTTCTTAAAGATATAGCATCGTACAAGTCAGTTCCCCCAATAAAATCATTGTAGCTCTGTGCAGTAGGGCTTTGTTGCATGGTTTTGTTGACCATGACACATACAAAGGTGCTGAGAATCTTCTGTCTTGGTGTGGTAGAGGAAGAGCACTCTAAGATATGACTTCTTTTCCAATGGAAGGCAGCAGCAAGAATTGAAGCTTTGTGTTTTTCTTTTGTCCCAATTTCAAACTTCTTCCAAGATGCCTGGGAAAGAAATACGATGTTTCTTCTGATAGTGCATGTTAATTGTACCTAATTTGTATGTCTTAAGCAAGTGGGGCTGTCAGATAAAAGTGTGAAAATGTGACAGCAACTGCAGATGTAATATCCTGTTTCCAGTAAGTTGCTGCAATTGTGTGGACTAAACCACATTGCTGGACAGATGCACAAGAACTGCCAAGTAGTATTTTGCTACTGAGTCACACAGCATTCACAGTGTAGTCTACAACAGTGATGGTGTTTGTTGGGTAAATACATGGTAACTGTAATGCTGTGTGTGTACTAGGGGCTCATCCACACTGATCTCTTGATGTGGTGTGCTTCAAACACTGTTGGCATATTCTACAAGTGGTTGGAATTTTGGACAAGGGTCACAACCAGATTTATCAGGTGAAACAACATTTTTGTCCTCTAAGATGTAAAAAAGAAATGTGAGTTGGAAATGGTCTCTGGAAAATGAGATGGAACCAGGAACAAGTCTGAGGTGGGGTAGTAGCCTGTACTAGTAAGATGCTATGGTTGGTTGTCTGTGTAGACTCATATTTATTGGACAAGCTACAAATCTTTTTGGCTCCATTTTCTTGCCCTGGCGTTAGGCAAATTTCTGTATGAGCCTGGATAAATTTTTGGGCATAATTACTGTTTTCTATTATAGGTATGTTTTAGAAGTTGCACTGTAAGATACATACAGAAATAGGATGCTGGAGGTGCATCTGGCTTAGGTTTATGTGACTCATTCTCCTGGAACTTGGCTTTGGTCTACATGTCATTACTATTTGAGACTTCATCCCTGTCAGTTCTTTGTTCACCACTGGTAATGCTAGACTCGTGACCCATCCCTATGTAGCTGGACAGTAACCTTGGGTCTTTGTTCAGGAACAGGACTGTTGCTTTTCAAAGAGTATATGAAGTTATCAATCAGTCTCATTTGGCAAATCACTGTTGCGTTTAGCAATTATATTTGCTACTTCTTTGTGTTTCAAAATTCTTGCCATCTGGCACACACAGAACCTTTTAACAAACTTTAAGTGCCGTCATGTGACGTGTGATGAACAATGGCTCAAGACACCACTGCTGTTAGCGATTATTAAAATCAAAGTAAAAATCACTGAAAGATCTACATTAACTGTGAGATGTGAAAGATCAGTTGATATAGGCACTACATGCTTCATTCTTTACTGTAGTGTGAATACATTATTTAATTAATATGTATCACTCTGAAAATGGTGGCTTCAATCTGTGCCAAAATACTGGAGCTGTTTTCACATGAAAAATGTAATTGTGTATAAAATGAGGACTTATTCTAGAGAAATGTAAATTGAAAGAGGCAGTGGTAATGTGTATATTCAAAGTGTGGTCCAAAAATTGACTAGTACTCCATCTGAAGGAAGTGATTAAGGTATTATGAAAAACTAATTTCGTAAATCAATGGAATTTGTTTTATCCATTTTATATTACATTGTGGTGACATGCATGATGACACATATGAACATGAGTATGTGTAGAGATTGTACTGATGTAGCCATTCATTATGTAGTCTGTCGTACCAGATCCATAGCCTCTTCAGAAGCAAGTTCCTCACAGAGTGTGAGCTAGTGCACACACTTTCAAGTTCCTGTATGTCCTGTTTTTGTTAAAGTCATCCAGTAGCTGCTTACATCTTTCTCCTCTTCCGTCTCTCCGTTAATGTTTTAGAAGGCAGTACTCCCACTTAATGTAACCAGTTCAGTTAGCCCAATGTTGAATAATGTTACTGTTACATTCAGTAGCATACACATTTTCCGAGCGATAAACAGGCAGCGCTAACAATCAAAACAACAAGAAAAAGAAGGAAAATCGTTTCCTCCCAGGCAAAGTCTGTTTACAAGGAAATGAAAGCATGAACAGATGTTCCTTTCCTCCGTGACTCTATGTAGCCTAATACTTAATTTTTCACACGACCAGTACGGCTGATCTTCTCCGTCCTTCAGCACTACATTTCAGACATCTCAAGGTAATTGTGACCTGTTTTCCTAAATGTCAAAATTTCGGCACCATACCAAGCCGTGCTCCAAACGTAGAATTTCACTAGTTCCTTCCATTTGAGTTCAGGGTCTTCTTGAGAAATGCGCTGTTCTGGATTATTGCGTAACGATTAGTAATTTATTACCGACGTTTCGGGACAACATCGGTCCCATATCCAAGGGTCAAGAATCCTTGAAGATGGGACCGATAAGTTGTCCCGAAACGTCGGTAAGAAATTACCACTGCTCGCTGCATAACAGCCCAGAAGAGCGCAGTTCTAATCATCTTCGCGGTGGAAGCGTGAAATCACGCAAGATTCTCCTAGTTGTTTGCCGCTTTTGCCATGGAAATCCTGAATTCAAGTTCATATGTATATTTGCATCATTTACGTATCATCAGGCCTTTGGAGTATCGGGTAGATAGTGCTAGTGACGTATTATAGAAGCATATTTCACTATACGCGATGTGGGGTTAGAATTTAAAAAATGGGTGTATTAGGGCGGGTGTGATTCGAACGAAACCCCGAATATCGAATCCGCTATCATACCTCTTTTTCCACGCCTTTATGCGGTGTAGGGGGAGAGTGGACGACAGACTTGCTTGGAGGGGACGGTACGCTTTAGGTCGAACTAGGACTGCAGATTCGTATGACAAATAAATGGGACACAGCGCAGCAGAAGAACGGGATAGGCTTCCTAGTGAGGAATGTGTTTCGCACTTTGTAGGAAACAGACTGGCTATGTACATATAACTTAACATTGAAGCGCATCCATTTAACCATTGTTGCAGTAGAAAAGCAATAAGTAGTACATATTCTGAGTGTGAGTTTGCAGCCTTAGGTATTCAGCATGCAATACGCATGAGCAGTATTATGTTGTCATCTGTCACCTGTCTGGGTGTACTATATTTTTGAACATTAGCTTATAAACGGCGCGATTTTCGGTGCAAAAATGAACATGAAACTGTGTTTTGATTTTCCATACAATTTTTGTCTGAAACATTTCTCATTGAAGCAGAATTTAGCGAGATAGTCATAAATGTGCATAGGCTTTGTGTAAAGTACTCATTCTTCGTGACAGATTTTAATTAAACTTGAGTTTTCTCGACAGATTTTCGAAAAATAATCATATTAAATTTCATGAAAATCCGTCCGGTTGGCGCCGAGTTTTTCCATGCGGACAGACAGACAGACGTGACGAAACTAATAGTCGTTTTTCGCAGCTTTTCGAACGCGCCTAAAAAGCGAATAGGGGATAGAATCAAATTTATCTGGGGTGTTAGAATTTAAAAAACACATGATTTTCAATATAAAAGAATTGAATATTTTTCTCGTTTATTGAATAGGAACATACGGATACGTTCTCGCCCGAATCGAGTCATAAATATCAGTCAAGCTGAATTTACCGGAGAAAGAATGTCTGTCCCCCAAAATAAGACGTGTAGGAAGGAGCTAAAACATGCAATTTTGTTTTGTTAAAAATGAGTTGTTGTTGGATTAAATACAGGACAAATCTGATATCGATTTCATTTTTTATATAATAAGATGTTTTTTATCGTTAGTATGTTCAGTACATGGTCTTCAGCACACAATGTACAGTAGATCAATGTATACTTGACAACAGCCATAACAAAATAAGATACATCTTAATGGGGAAAATCATCAGTCTCACACGTACCTCAAACGTCTGATGAGCCATTACCTACATACGTCTAAATACCATTGCCAGAAATGGTCACCCGTTTCCGCCAGCGATTTCGATGAATAAAATCAGTATAATTGAAGCAGGTTATTGCCGTTCTATGGGCGATAACAAAATAGACCAAATGATCTATGACCCATAAAATGGCTTCGTGTTTGGGGCTGGGCCATATTGACATATTGGGAAAAAGCAGCTACGTGGCGGGGGTGGGGATGTAACGGAAGTCTTTGCGCTGGATGATGGCCAGTCTGCTCCTTCTCCAGCGCCATACGTCTGTAGTTTCTTTGCCTTTCGTGAATGGATGAAGTAGGGCGTCGGGTGTGTGGCAATGAGTACATTCATAAGAGGACTGGCGATGGATTCGAAACGGGCAGATCTGCGTCGGTATAAGGTCATGTATCGTGCGATAGCATGTTGAGAGGATTGCGCCATTGATTGGAACATAATGGAGGTTCTTCAAGACCTGTGACCACTCTGTGGATGGGTGCTGTAGGAGTATCCGCATTTTGGGAGCATCGTGTTTAACCGCCCTTAGATTGCGTATGTGGGTGTACTGTAAACTTTTCCGGTGATGTGTCGGAGAGTGGTCGTCGTGTAACATATTTCGCGAAAATCATGTGGGAATAGTTCTCGTATCCGGTGGTTAATCGATGTAGAAATGCACTTTCCACAGTTTTAACCATCTAGCGGTCAACGTTTCTTCGGTTCGTAGATGTTTCCGGCATCGACTGAGAAAGAGCACATGACATTTGGCTTGTGCGTCGATGATCTTCGCACCTCCTTCCGTCGGCGGTAGATGCAGAGTCGAGAGGGGCACCCGGAATATTTCTCCAGCCCATTAAACCACGCACCCAGACTGTTGATTTGACGTGTAGAAGCTTCCTCCGGTATGGGCAGTATTTGCATGCAGTACCAGATCTTTGAGAGCAGATACGTACGTACGAATCATATCCGTTGTAGTAGACACAGATCTCTTATATAGCTCTCGTGAGTTAAGCACTCGACAATATGAAGTGCTGACGACCACATTTTGTTTATCGTCTGGTGATAAGTAATTTCTAAAATCCTTGCTTCAGTGGCATAGAGGATACACAGTACATTAATGTACGTGTTCCACTTCCCCCAGAGTTGGGCTTTAGATTTGCTTTTTTTTTTTTTTTTTTTTGTTTTTTTACCACTATTTTTTTTTTATTTGTTTATAATTTTTTTTA
>Ga0136643_10006672_pt1 | contig 16553 bp, 10 predicted proteins | sample TergutLab28metaG_FD_96883 | JGI IMG/M metagenome (GOLD analysis project Ga0136643, IMG submission 96883) | Labiotermes labralis P1 segment gut microbial communities from Petit-Saut dam, French Guiana - Lab288 P1 (version 3) (version 3) | ecosystem: Host-associated > Arthropoda: Insects >... | reverse complement strand
CGGACGCTTGTGAGTGCGGTAATGAACCTTCGGGTTCTGTGAAATGCGGGAATTTCTTGACTAGCTGCAAACCAGTTAGCTTCTCAAGAAGGACTCTGCACCATGGAGTAAGTAAGTAAGTACTCTACACCATAAAGGTCGTATTTGGGTGCATCGCGCGTTGAGCCCAGCAGTTAGGGCGTCTTGTGACACAGGGCGGGGTTCATGGCAGAAGAGTAGAGCACTCAGTACCGAGTGGAAGTAAAGGAAAATCAGTAAGTACAAACATATGATTAACATTGGTATCGTCACACCTGTAGGTGGCCGTCCGGTGCACAGTCCTCTCTCAACCTGCGCACCGGACGGCCACCTACAGAGTGTGACGATACCAGATGCTCTATAAAACAATTTGACCTCCTGATGATGAGCACATAGTGCTCGAAACATGTAGAGGAATATAATAAACTTATTATAAAGCTAGAATTTGTGCATTAAGTTGGTTAATTACTAAGATTATACTGAGATGCACGGTCAGCAAAACATCAAAATTCCTAATCATATCATTTTATCATGTTTCCGGCTGTGTACCCTCTTTTCGAATCCTCCCACCAGATACTTGGTCAGGTGATCCATACTCAAGGTGCACAATAACATGGGTCATAGCCTGAGACGACCCCGAATATGATGATGATGATGATGATGATGACAATAATAATAATAATAATAGTAATAATAATAATAGAGGAGAATTCTCCCCTATCCACGCCATGAAGCCACAAAGCGGAGCAGAGGTAGGTCTTACAGTTCCATGCATTCTTACCTTCGGCACTAGATGTGACTGGTTAACTCAACACCCCGGCCGCTTTAACCCCGGAGTGCGCCCTGATGCCCTTTAAGTTTGAGGCTGGGTGGGCCCGACAATTGGTCTGGACGTTTTGGAGGACAGAAAAATCTTCTGTCACTGCCGTCATTCGAAATACGGATCATTCAGCTTGTAGCCTTACCAACTGCGGTATATCGGCTGTTATTAATTTATAAATAATAATAATAATAATACCAAGCCCTAGACAATTGTAAACGTTTCGTAACAAGGCACTTCTTATGGTGAGTTGTTAGCACTTCACCCAATCCCCAAGCTGGAGGACCACCCCTTGTTGGCTGTCGGCGACTGCTTGTTCAATATATTCGTAGTTACCCTCCATATTGAAGGCCGTTCTTCCATCCCCAACCTGAGGTTGCGCCATGCCATGGTGACAGGGGTGGAACAGTTTAAATATTTGGGAACAACTTTAACAAATCAAAATTCTATTCAGGAAGAATTTAAGAGCAGGTTGAAGTCAGGGAATGCTTGCTATCATTCGGTGCAGAATCTTTTGTCCTCCAGTTTCCCACCCAAAAATATAAGATTAAGATAAACAGAATAATAATTTTGCCTGTTGTTTTGTATGCGTGTAGAACTTGGTCGCTCACATTGTGGGAGTAACATAAGCTGAGGTTGTTGGAGAATAGGGTGTTGAGGAGAATATTTAGCCCTAAGAGGTACGAGGTAACAGGGGGATGGCGAAAACTGCATAATGAGGAGCTTAATGACCTGTACTCCTCACCAAATATTATTCGGATGATCAAATCGAGAAGAATGAGATGCACGGGGCATGTAGCACGTATGGGGGCGAGTATAGGTGTATACAGGGATTTGGTGGGGAAACCTGAGTGAAAGAGACCACTTGGAAGATCCAGGCGTAGCTGGGAAGGTAATATTAAAATGGATCTTCCGGAAAGCGGGATGGGGGCATTGACGGGATCAATCTTACTCAGGATAATGGACAGGTGGCGGGCTGTTTTGAATGCGGTAATGAGCTTTCGAGTTCCAAAAAATGCGGGGAATTTCTTCACTAGCCGAAAACCGATTAGCTTCTCAAGAAGGATTCTGCTTAATGGAGTGAGTAGGTATAGGATAACAGTAATACTTAAAATTTTTGTACAGTTAGAAAGTTTTTTGGCAGAACTGTGAATGAGATTAGATTGGTCACTGGGACTCATAATCTTTGGAGAACCGGCTAAAGTGCTGTGAGGTATGGAATTTGAATGATGATGATGATGATGGTGACGACAATACTAATAATAATAATAATAATAATAATAATAATAATGGTGTGTCGGGACAGCATAATCAGTACAGCAACTCGTTACGGGCTGGACTGTCCGCGGATTGAATTCAGGGCTGACGATATTTTCCGCACCCGTCCAGACCGGCCGTGGGGCCCACCCAGCCTCTTGTAAAATAGGTACCAGGTCTCGTTCCCTCGGGTAAAGCGGCTGGGTCGAGACGTTGATCACCCACACCATGTAGCGTCGAGTTTAAAGAAAATATAGAGCTATACCTCTACTCCCCTCTGGAACCTTCATAGCCCATTATAGAGTGAACTTTATAGTAATAATAACGAACGGAATTGTGTTGCAGGTGAAGGAGACACACACATAAATTTTAACATGAAGACTGAAATCAAAGTAGGAGACATAACGCCTTCCCTTGCAATCAGCAGCAACAACACTACCAATCTTCCGGCCCCTCGTCGGCAGAAGACGCACGAATCAGTGGATGCGTCTCCAAATTCCTCTGTTACTTCAGATGTCTCACCATTAAAAACTGAACACCCAGGATCTGCTGTGAATTATGTTGCCAGAGAAGCTACACCAGGAAACGAAACGTCATTATCAAGCCAATATTGTACATCTGACATGACTGTGCCTAAGCGAGAAGAATATTTTAGCAGCAGTGTGGGCAATGCTGACACAGTGGCAGCGTGCGATATTTTGTCCACGGAAAACAAAGCCGATATTGATGAAACTGGAAGTGGCATTTCAAGTGCGCAAACAGCTGAGTCAAATGTTATATGGAATTTATTTTCTCAGAATATTTCAGGCCTTGAGCCTGGAGAAAGCATCGTTAGCAGTGTTTCAGTTCGACAAAACGAGTCTCAAACGACTGCTGAAAGGAGCGATGTTAAAGAAGAATATCAACTTGCCAGGGTCAAAGACAAACTATTAATTGCCGAAGAATTGTTAAAATCTTCAACCACAGGCACTGGCCTCAACGTATCGTATGAATTTAGAAGCAGCAGTAGCTTGGAATCCAATTTGAGAAAGTGTAACCCAAAAATTGAAGAGAGAACTGGTACAGGAGAACCTCAGATGCATGTTGATTCTGAACATCCCAAAATAGAAGGAAAGGCCTTTAGTTGTGACAATAGTGTATGTGACGCAGCGTTTCCTGAGTATCTGAAAGTATTGCTGGATGGTATGGATGTTGGTGGGGACTCAGGATGTCCCTTAGACAGCAAACCGGAGTGGTTTGACCTGGATAAATTCCGTAGGGGTCAGCGAGTTGCCACGAGGTATCTATTTGGATTATTACTGGCCGAAACCCTGTCTCTTTTGATGCTTCTTAGTTTCCCACCTACCCTTCTGTCTCTTACATTCACCGGGAAGTCTGATACCCCATACAAATCATTCAAGCGATATCTGTCTACAGTGGTGCGAGTTAGATCGTGGTATTTAGATGATATTTGGCAGCCTGGTACAGAAGGCCACAAAAACATTAGGGTAGTTAGAGGAATGCACGAAAAAGCCCGATACGAATTGCGTAATACCAAATTTGATGAGGTGTATAAAAATGGAAGGGTATCGAGAAGTTGCACGTTTGGATGCAAAGGTGCGGCGATTTGGTGCCCTCTTCATGAAATGATACGTGCAGACTTTCAGGGTTCATGCCCATATCCCCGTCCAAACCAACGCCCTTTCCTCAATTACCAGAGAAATCCAGTTTTTCTGAATCAGATGGAAATGGCGATAACTCAGTTTGGTTTTGTGGGACTATTCATTCTGTTTCCCAAAAAGTTCGGCGCTCACGGGGTGTCTGACGAGGATATGAATGCATTTGTTTATCTTTGGCGTTGTCTAGGCTATATACTGGGTACAGATGACAGGTATAACCTTTGTGATGGAGATTTGGAAACTGTTCGACAGAGAAGTCGCGATATAATTAATTTCTGGGTGAAACCTAATTTACGTGAAGTGTCACGTGACTGGGAGCATATGACACGCTGTATAATAGAAGGAATTCATTTTTACATTCCTGGAATCACATATGAAATTTCGCTTCTGTATTTGTGCAGTATGCTTGGTATCCACGCACCAAGACTAAGGGCCGCTCTCACGCTCATACAAGTGATGTTGTACCGTCTAATGAACTTCGTACTTTTTATATTAATGCGTCTTCCAGGTGTCTGTTGGATTTTCAATTGGTTGCTCAGTAAGGCAATATTAAGTGCCCAATCGGTTCCACCTGTTGTACTTACTAAACTTCAGATGAGACAATATCCGTATGAAAAAGAGGCTTCTTGCACTCGACTGTGACATAATGAGGCCTTAGTGCAGGTACAAAATTACATTTCCCCATTGGTCATTAAGGCACTCTGGGAAGCATGGTAATGTGAAAGGAGGAAGCAAAATGAGCCATCCTGTCCTTCATGCCTTGTCCTCTGACAAAATGTTGGAAGGTTTCTGCATGCCATTAAAAAAACGCTCAGTAAGAATTTCTTTTCAAGCAAAACTGTACAAACTCACTTGAACGGGCTCATTTATAGTGACCTTAATGGGCAATATGTACATGTATGTACAATTGAGTATGCTGAGTCAGATTTCGGAGATATAGCGCATAGAGCAATGAACATTTCTCGACCATTCGGCAATTATTACAGCTGCCGTCATAGGGAGTAATAAGAGAAGTCACTGCTTAGTTTTCTGGTCATAGTACAAGGCGAATGGATGATAATGCTACCGACCTTCAGGAGGATCTTCTTTCCTCCTTCAGGGTCGAAGTGAATTCGACATGTCAATCAACAAACAAATTGATCAAAACTTATGGCTTTAGTTAAGGAAGGGGATTTAAGACTCAGAAGAAGACATAGAATGTGGTTCTCGTGTTTTTTTTCAGTTTCTCCCGGAAAATTCCTGGGCATTGTTTCAAATTAGGTTAAGACAGTTTGAGAGTTTGAATAAAGGTTGACCAACTAGATGACACTTGCTTTATTATCTACTGCTCAACATGTCTCAGACGTTAATACGTCCATCTCCAGGAGCTTGCGACTATTTGTTGCGTTGTGTAGGCTGACTTGAGGCGTGCTGGTGGTTCAGCCTGCACTCGGATACCACATCACCAACAGACAATCGCGCTACATAACACCAGTACGCCTCAAATCAGCCTACACAACGCAACAAATAGTCGCAAGCTCCTGAAGATGGACGTATTAACGTCTGAAACATGTTGAGCAGTAGATAATAACGCAAGTGTCATCTAGTTGGTCAACCTTTATTCAAATATCAAGATGATGCACGGTCCAATACGCATAAGATTTACAGTTTGAGAGGACTGGGGTTCTTGCAGTGGTGTTGCTGAAAGATTCAAGTGTTCAGGGATGCTACGATGTGTCTTTGTGCAAGTACTGCGCGATGTTTCGAAGGATCGTTGTGTCATCATTTTAGGTTCAAAAAATCCAAGAAGAGTCACTCTTCTTGTTGTTTGAGACACTGTTGTTCAATGGCTGATTCGAACCGTCGAGAAATGCTCGCCCAAAGACCCAGAGTCAAAACCCAGAAGTTTTGAATCTCAGGCTGTTTTTTTTTCCTTGTCCTTTGAAATTATAGACCATAATTATGACTAATTATAATGTTAGTTTCAATTGAGAAGGCCCATTTTCTAAACAGTTAAAAAAGAGTTTATATTCTAATATTAAGGACCTTCTAAACGTTTTGTTTTCTTTGTTTTTGGAGAGATTAAGGAAGGTGACTTAAAACATGCAACATTTGGGAAAGTTACCTAAAGGAAGTGGAAGTAGAGAGGATTCTGAATTGTATTTTTGCATCGCTGTTGCTGGAAACGCGTTCTGAATGCGAAATGCTAAAGTGGCAGGATTTTCACGTAAACATCTGTCAACTGCACAGTGCTGAAGGCCAAATCTAATTTCAAGAGTGAATGACGAAGTACACTTCCAGTACGGGAGCAGTTACTGTGACAGCGGAAGTAATCTGCTGTATCCATCATGCTAAGAAACAACTCGCTAACCACTGGTCTGATTCCAACAGTTTGCATCTTTTCGTGACAAAATCCATACTGTGGTGTTCTGCATTATGACACGAAGTGCTGCAGTAAATTCATCCAAGTCATTCTCACTTTGGTTTATTTGGTTAATTCTAAAACCCACTCCTGGAGGTTATACATATTTGTTAACCCTTGACAGATTTTGATGAGACTGCACATACATACTTCCAGTACATGACTACTGTCATTGGTAAGTTTGAACGATTTTACTTCATTTTAATTCTTCTTCTTCTTCTTCTCTTTCTTTGTATTCTTCTTCTTCTTCTCCTCCTCCTCCTTCTTGTCATTCTCCTTGTCATCCTCCTCCTTCTTCTTTTTCTTCTTCTTCTGGCATTACAGCACTGGGTGAACCTTAGCCTCTTCCAAAATTGTCCTCCACTGTTCTCGGTTCTGCCTCTCACGTCTCCAGTTCCTCACTCCCATCTTCTTTACATCTTCCTCAACTGACTCCAACCACCTCAGCTTAGGTTTTCCTACCTGCCAAGTGCCTTCTGGTTTAAGAAAATGTAAACCTTCCACAAGTGTTTATTTTTGAAAGTAAGAGCTAAAGCAAATGATTTGTTAATCCTGTTTTCTGAAACTTTCACTGTGATGGTACCTTCGGGTAAATGTGGATGGAGCATTACAGTTAGTTACCTGAATAAGCAAAGGTAATGTTTGCTGTACAAGATCCTATTGTTTGGAAGAAAACTGTAATTATGATTATGACAACTTCTTTTTCACCTGTTCAAAAAGAGTTGTTTACCAAACCAAATGTTGGTCAAGAAACTGCATACTACACGAAAATAAGCAGTTCATTTGTAGAAGTGTTTCACTTGAAGTTTTATATGAAACAAAAAACATAATTTTTATAGATGCTGTTTCATGACATGTGATGTGAATCTGAAATTTTATTACAATAAATTATACCTCGACCTTGTTCATAATACTACTGTCGCATTTGAATAAATTACAGAAAATGCCACACAAACCTCAGTCACAATAGTGGATGCCACTTACCCATTCATTAAATCCATCTATGAGCGACCCTGGAAGTAGTTTTGCCCATATCCCAGAGGCAAGTCAGTAGACACTAAGTGCAAATAACATTTCAACTTCAGGCTAAGTGAGTGGAGTGAGTGGATTGGTAAGAGTATAGGATTTTTAGGAGTGTTCGTAAAATTGCGAAAAATGACTACTAGCTACATCTTGGCTGTCAATTTGTCTGCATGGAACAACTCTGCTCCCACTGGATAGATTATTATTAAATTTTATATTTGAGGTTTTTTCGAAACTCTGTAGAGAAAATCAAAATTTGATTAAAATCTGAAGAGGGGAATGGGAACTTCACATGAAGACCTATGTATATATCCTGCTGAATTTTTCTTAGAATGAGAAACATTTCAAAGAGAAAATCAAAACACACATTTTATGTTCATTTACTTTTTTTTTTTTGTTAGGCAATCGTGCCATTTGTAAGGTAATGTGGAGATATATGGTAGATCCAGACAGGTCAAAAATGATAATATAATCCGGCGCACGCACTTTGCATGCCTGATGACTATGGCAAGAATACAGACACACACTCAAAATAATTAAAAGCCTATTGCTTTTTCACAGCAACAGTGGTTATGGGAACACTCATGAGTGTCACGTTACACATGCATTGCCTGTCTTGTTTAATTCCTGCAAACACCCACAGTATTTATATTACTCTGTGGTATTGATAAACGTCCACCAGATAGTGTTACATCCCTGCAAATGAGCTTTCTTTATCCCAAAAGTCTAATGAGCAGTTGCACGCTGGTAATTTAAGAGCATCAGGTGTGCTGTAACAGCTGTAGCTATCAGAATTTGTTATGTTCGATGGTGTATGTAGCTATATTTCTTTCAGTTATGTGTTGAGAGTTTCATATAACTTTGGCAGTTGTGTTTGTAAATCCATCTACATGTGTAGAAATTCCAATATTTTGCATTTCAGAATAAACCTAGAGGTTTTCTTTTTGTTATATCACTTTCCTTTTTTGTTTTGTTTGGGGAAGTAAAAAGAAACTGTAACACAGAAATGGTGCAAAGCACTGCAGCATTAAATACTGTGTTGGTATAGGAAATAATGTGGTACTTGTCATTCAGTTTTCCCAGCATGAACCATCCACACTCTTGTCACTTATATTTTGAAGTTCTTGACTTCAGGTTTTCACAGTGGTGAAGAAACATAATATGGTCTAGGTTAGAATAACATGTGGTTTTGGTAGCATTGTTTTAGAGGACTATACTGCTTGAGTCTTTGGGGGGCTGTCTGAAGAACAATTTCCATACCAGATGATTTAATATCAGCGTGGAAGGACACAATTTCAATGCTTTTCAGATTAAAATGATGTTATGAATTTGAAGGGAGATGGGGTGTGGTATGGAATAGTAATTTTGGAAGTATGATAGCCCATACCAAATTCTATAGATGTAAGATTTGTTATAGTCTTTAACACAACTCCACTTCTGTATATACTGCCCTTTCTGACAACACTGGTGGGCATTTTTGGGCTGTAGAGTAATTAACCCTTTAAATGCCGAATTAAATCCCATCTGCCACTTGCTGGCATTATTAGATGCTCACCATATTCTCCACATTAACAGAATAAGGGTTAAAGTTATTATACCATTATACATCTGCATTTCATTTTGTTACCTGAGATCTCATCCCATTTACAACTCTGTTGTATATGTATTAAGATAGCATGTATGGCATGGCAAATTGTTGTTATGGGATGTCGCATTGTTTATGTAACGGACTTGTGGAATTAATTGTAATTGTACAAGCCCAGCACACAAACAATAGAAAATATAGTAATTCCTATACAATAAATGATGAATGTATTCAGACAATTGTCTGTATAAATACTGCAATGTAAGGGAAATGAGATCTCAATTCTTCATGCAAATTTTTATTTAACTATGCAATTTAAATTTCTCTACGTGTTATAAAGTGTGCAGTATACACAGAATTGAAGTGGTGCTAACGACTAGAAGAAATCTGTTTTTTCTGTAGTTTTACAGGAACCGTTATCGATTGTGTAATCGAGTTTAATACGCATAGTACTTAGCAGTACCGCCGGAGGCGCTGTTTGCCAATGTCCCATGTGCGTTGTGTCAATGGATGGCAGTACAAATATCCATATTGCCACGGATTAGCATTGACTTTCTAATCTTAAATCGTCCATTATTACAGTTCGTTCGTGACGAAACTGAAATATTTTTATGTAATGTCTGTTGTCTTATAGATACGAATTTTCACGAAAATCCCCCACCCGCACTGGGTGCAGTGACAGAGGGTAAAACGTACTCAGTTCTTCGTGCACGGTATCCATAATTACAGTTCGTTCGTGATGAAGCTTGACATACTTTTACATAATGGCTGTAGTATTTTATATATGAATTTTGACGAAAGTCCCTCCACTTAGAGTCCACACAGAGGCGAAAGAGTGCTTTGGTTTGCCCTCGATTTTACGCCTGTCAAAATGAAACTTATTGCTCATGTGGGAAATGTGCATATGATACACAGGCATCACAATCACAAAATGCACAAAAAATCAAACACTAACCAAAATTCCGTGACGCAATAATAAAAAACAAACAAGCCCAATACGCCATAAATATAAGAGTCAACAAACATCAAGGGATGAGACGCCAACAAAGTATACACAATAGATAAAATACAAGCCCATATGTGCTCAGGATGATACTCTGAATAGAAAATTGGAAACAAAGTAGGAATTACCCTACTTAAAATAGAAAAATGCAAACCAATTCTTCTTAAAGTGTGATACAACACAAAAGTAAGAACAATTACAAAAAGCAAGTGTACACTATTTCGTTTCAAGATGATTTTATACGTCGTAACTAATGGGGGCTTTCCTGGAATATCTTTGTACAGATTAATGAAATGTTATCATCCTTTTAGAAACATAAACGCTCCACAAAGGGAGAAAGGAAGGCAGTGAACTGTTTGAAGAGAACATCCAGTTTTCTACACGGCCAAGCTGGAATGTATTGTGTCTGTTTCAACATACATCACCTGAGAGACTCTGTTTAGGTACCAACGAAACAGACTCAACAGTTCTCACCTTCACCCAGACAGTAACATTTCATGGAAAAATGAGGGAGAAATTAAAATTCTGTTAATACATCTTCAGGTAGAGACATGATATATGAAATCTGTAATTTATTTCCATGATGTGCAGCACTTGTCCCAGATATGCTGTCATTTTATCTCTTCTAATGCATTTTTTTATAATGTTGCACTCAATATATGAACACAAACAAGCACTACGTGCTCAGAGACACTTCTTTTGTGATATGACTTTTTACATTTTCAGTAACACTTCTTATTTGTATTTTCATTGTTACACCGTGCATGTTGTCGAGTTATTCAATTATTATACCAACTACTGCACTTATATAAAAGTTACACATTAACACACTAAAACTGCTCCGACATGTTTTGGTCCTCAGACCATCATCAGGGAGCTATATTTTCCTTGCTAAAGTCACATTAAAAATAGTCACTAACTTCGTTGTACTAATAGGGTGGTGTTGTGGCAGCATGCTATGTTGTGTAAGGATATGTTGTGAAGAGTGCCCTGCTACGGATGTGCATTCTGTGCTTCGTTGCTTGCACTCTTCGCAACATATCCTTACACAACACGGCATGCTGCCACAACACCCTATTAGTACAACAAAGTTAATCAGTGACTATTGTTAATGTGACTTTAGCAAGGAAAATATAGCTCCCTGATGATGGTCTTGGGACCGAAACATGTCGGAGCAGTTTTAGTGTTTTAATGTGTAACTTTTATGTAAGTGCATTAGTTGGTGTATTAATTGAGTAACTTCTTATTTGTATTCAGAATGTACCTTGTCCGATCACTGGCAAGGGCACCAAATGCAGTGTATCTCTAGTAAATTGAGACTTGGAAGGTACTTAAGGAATGCAAGTAGTTTGGGGTGGGTATTCGCCTATTGATGGTAGACAACTCAGCAATTACTATATGTGCAAAAACATTTATCACTCACATTACAATGACTGTGCCAGCTCCAAATGTTCTAGCGGTTGACGTATTTGGGACTGGCATTTTCACTGATATCTAGTGCCATAAAACAAATACCAGCCTCAGATCCTGCACCTCCCTTTTGCTTCCTCCTTTCCCCATTTCCTCACTGAGCAAGCTTCATTTTACCAGAACTAGGCTGTATCTTGAATGAAAATGTAGCATTTTTCATTAATGCATCCCAGGAAATTCTTGGATAGGTTCTATAAATAGGCCAAGACACCCTTCTACATCGTTCCGAATTCATTACTGACTTACCTTCCTCAATGCCATTTAGTAAGAACTTCTGGGAGAATCACGAAATAAAATTGTATATAAATATACACCCTTTAAGGGCATTGATAATCTTCCCATATTTTCGGCCTCTCAGGTGATTCGCGTGTGATATGGTGCGTGTCACAGCTGTACAACTGACCTGCATGATCAAGAGTCATTTAAAAACAGCTTAGCAGAGTGAAATCTGAACAAAACTATTTTTTTGACACTGTAGTACCAAATATAAATGGCAGAGACATAACAAATGGTCAAGAATCTATCACTGTCTTATATAATGTGTAACCGTTTACATAATTCCTATGTTAACATCATTATACAATACTGCAGACATTCCATTATGTGTATATGTTCTTTTAATTAATGATTAATTCTATATGTACAATTAGTTATGCAGACAAGTCCCATCCGAACAGACATGCTACTGTTATTTTCTATTTATTCACAAGGGCCACTGGCCAAATAAATACATCAGGGTACGAAATTCTTGATCAATAAGAAACAATTTTCACTGGATAAAGAAATATATGGACCCAACTGGCCTGTCTTTACATCTCAGCACCAGGCTTCCACTTCTAACTCTTCAGTCTGTCCACTTCCAAAGACCTAAAATGTATTACAAGAATTGCACATCTGTATAAACAAGAACTATGTGTTAATAAGTATTGCTTTCTTTTTTAGTCAGGTAAAAACCTTTGAAAAAATATCTGTCTTCATGAGGCCTTAACATGCCACAATCTTATTCCACACTTTTTTTAAAAAATAAAAGAGAGCATACACATAAATAATACACTGATCGGTTAACAATTTGCACCCTTCCCAATTCTCATTTCACCTTCAAAATTTGATCACAATTATTCATTGATAGCACTTCTGCATGTCTGAATTTGGAGGAACAAAAAAAAAATTGATTAAAACATTGGATGTTGATATGTAAACTAAATTATTATAATAACTTTGAATATTTAAATGTGTACGTGTGTAGCAAGAGAATAAGTAACAGCCAAACCCAGATATAGTGCCACTCTTTATTTACTGTAGTTTGTGGTGATGTTCCGTAGGTGGCAGTAAATGAAAATTTCTTTTCTTGGACTTCCAAGGGTGTGAAATGAGGGTGGCGTTATATCAGTTGGTTCTATATCGGGGTTTGAATGTACCATGAACTGTACTTAGATACACTGCAGACTTCACAGAAATCAAGGTATCACACTTCCAAGTACAATTATAACAGGTCATGTTAACATCATAAAGCACCAAACATAAAAAGCCATGTGAGTTTACTGATGAAAATAAAAAAAAACTTACCTCACAATAACTAGTTAGCCCAGAAATTATTTGAGAGTCCTATTTTACGTACACTTTACTCCAACATCTGTGTATGGACACACATGCTAATCTCCCTTCCTTGTAAGACTATCAGAGCTGCCATTCAATAAAAACTGCAGTCATCATACAAAAAAATTCTGACAAACACATTAATATTGAATGGCGCCCACGCTACTGTATTTATATTGCAATGCAAAATCACAGACACTGAAAGATGAGTCATCTAGAAATTGCGGAGCAGCTGTTAAGCACAACGAGGAACGGTTTCTTCTGCTTTCTTGCAATATGTACAATACTGTAGTAATAGAATATTCTGTGTTTTAAGAGTTTCCTATAAAAAGCTTATATAAATCCCTTTCTGCCAAATTCTACTGAAGAACTGGGTTGTGCTCACTTCACACCACTGCACACTTTGTTTACATCAGGTTTGTATAAAAACAGGACAGAACAAACACCCTTTCACTCACACAAGGAAGTATGAAATATGTATTATGCAAGTAGCATCATCATACCGGAAACACAAAGTCTTCATTCGTGAGTTCTTCTACCTTAATATTGGTATCTGTGTTTGGTTTGGTGACTACCCTGTTTATATTTTAGTTATTAAATATCTGATTTTTCTAGATATCCCCAAAACACGATCATGCTCATCGCAACTATCTGCGGTGCTTACTGTATTTGATGGAAACACAATAATATCCCAGTCTTAACTCAGGAAAAACACCATAGGCCTGTGTGTCATGATGATGTTTAACAATGAAAGGTTATGGTTAGAAGGATCGCATGATGTTCTGATGATGCATCTTTTCTAAGGAAGGAATCTGTTGCAAGGTAAAGCTGGTGCCGCTGCTGTTTTCTGTTCCTCCATCATGTTTCCTTGGCACTAATGTGCAAGCATCTATGTACACTGCTCTAAGAGCCTCCAGATAATACCCTGCACTGGGCATAGCGACAAAGTACAAATGTCTCTCACTCTCATATCTATTCTGTTAATGACTCATTTCTCACGGAAGTAGTTTGCAAACAGCAGTTTGGGTTTCAAGGTACCTTCACACACACTTCACTCTGTTATTTCCATTCGAACACACGAGAAACATATGAAATGCTTTTATGCCATCTCGCAGATAGGAATACTCGTTGCACACACTCTGGAAAGTTATAAAATATACAAGATATTACCTCTCACTCTTGAACGCATTCATACATACATTTGGCTCTCCATGAATCATCATGATGGACGCTGAAGGACTAGTTAATGACCATTTGATTTTGATGGTCTGTCTCTTGAGGCTAAAATGATGCAGCTTGATTTATATATCGTTAAGTATTGCCTGTTTTGTTCTGATTTGTGCCGTGAGTATTTTCGCAGGTAGTACCCAAGGAAGGAAATGTTTTATGATATTCAACTGACTTATTCTTTTTCAAACCATTTGAAAACTTCACCAAGGTTTTCTCCTTGGAAGGTTGTCTCCTGGTTGGCCGGCAATCAAAATGGGGCCATAAAGAATCACGAATCATGCCTACGAGATCTCAGTCTTCGACTTCCTCCATTACTCTTTCTCCTTTTGCGTTTTGTGTCCCGACGAAAAGCAACATTTCCAGGATCATCTGCCAGTTGAGGGTACCGATGAATGCTGTGAATATCAACCCCCTCATAACCGTCCACATCTCCATGGAGGATAAGCTCTTCCTTTTCTTCCTCAGTCCAATCACCACGCCCACGAAACCCAGCTGCCACAAGCTGCTTCTCTAGTTCCCATGCTCGTTCCACAGCTCGTTTGTGCGCGTGCTTGAGAATGCGATGACGCTCCTGTTCTGGATCTGCACCATAGCGAATGAAAACAGCTGCATCTGGATTGTGCAGCCTTAGCTCTTTAGTGCCACCGGTACCCCCGTGCTCAGATACCGTCTCATGTGCTGAGATATTGAACATTCCACCCAGACGCCTAAGTTCTTCCTGATCATCTCGAATTTTTAAGACATTGTCCTTCACAAAATAGAACACATCTTGGTCATGGAGACTGAAGTGCAAGTCCAAGAAATATGAATTATTGAACACAGATGTCACCACATCCTGCACAACCCCATTCACACCCTCCACCACACTGACCATGGCCCTTCCTGCCACCTGAGAAATGAGCACTCCCTCACCAAATACAGCCCTTCTGTACGCAACACGTGGAAGAAGGTTTCGTGTTTTGGGTTCCATCTTCAGAAGTGGTTTTGGAACAAATCCCAAGTCACTGAATTTTTCATTCATCTTGTCTACTATGCACTGCAGTCCTGACATCACACCAAAGTCAGGAGATAGCTGAGGGGATGTCACAGTGGCCTGAGGTTGGTATACCATACGTGCAGTGTATGATGATCCCAGCATGGTGTTCATATCATAGCCATACAGCTTCAGCCAACTGGGTAGGTCTGGAACATAGGAAGGTGAAAATGACAGAAATAAAACTTAGAACAAAACCCTAACTAACACCCTATCCCTGCAATGTGCCAATAAATATTTCAGATCAGCATCTAGACTTCATTTTCATTTACTTAATCAGATATGTGCTTTGATAAGTACAGACAGATGCTACTATAAAAAGTTGCAAAGAAAGAGGATAGTTCTTCTGTGATGTAGTAAAATCACATTACATACTCTAGCAGCAACAGTTTTCAAACATGAACATCAAAAAGCAACCCCATTTCATTTATTGTCCACACTAGTAGGCATATGGCATGTTGCCCCTGCAGTTGCTGTGATGGCAAAGCATGTAAGAAGAAGCACATAGTTAAGGGGAAGAGCTACATTTACACATGCACTAAAAAGAACTCATTAAATGCAAATAATTCTCTAAACCTATCACCAGAATCATAAAACTATTTGTTTCATGAACAGTTCCAGAAAAAAAGGAAGAGGGCACTGCTCCCCCCCCCCCCTGTTAAAATCCACATTTTGTTTGAAACACTTAAAAAAAAAGTTGATTCTTACAATGAATTGGAGCAAGATGTGGTTTATACCCATTCCTTACATTAAATTTTACTCTGGAATACGTTATTTGGGGAGTCAAAGCCGTTAAGAATTGCCTGCATTTGAAATGCTGCAATCAGCTATGTCTGTTACACTGATGATATTATGCTCCTGCTGGCCAATAACACCTCTCAGATGTGGTCTGCCGCAGCATCCACATATCTGTATCTAACCTCTAAGAAGTGTTGAGGTTCACATATTTTATCCTGTCATTAATAATACATGGTGGGCCCTTGTTCTTCTGTGGCTTTCTTTAACTATATAATTAATTATATTTACAAATACAGACACTTCAAAAGCAGAGTTAAGTTGTTCAAGGAGAATACATTTAGCATACACAGCATTTTTTAATGGAAAATAAAGTGGTTTAGAAGTAAATAGAATGTATATATACAGGGTGTCCCAGGAGGAATTTGCCAGACTTCGGGAGGGTGTTCCTTATGTTAAAGTATACCGATATAACCCAAAACACCTATATCCAAAGTTGAACAGTTACGGAGATAATGGCCAGAGAAAAGTTGGGGCTTCTTGTGGTTCCAAATACTGCAACCTGCACACCTGATATGTCACGTGACAATGCTAGCGGCCTTGAGAGGGGAATGCAGTGTTCACTGTGCCTGCGTGACGCTTTGCGCAGTCAGCCATGTTACGTCACCACGGGGCTTTCTCATGTATAGTGCTTGTAACCCTAAGGACAACTATGACATGAGTG
>Ga0136643_10006671_pt1 | contig 16553 bp, 18 predicted proteins | sample TergutLab28metaG_FD_96883 | JGI IMG/M metagenome (GOLD analysis project Ga0136643, IMG submission 96883) | Labiotermes labralis P1 segment gut microbial communities from Petit-Saut dam, French Guiana - Lab288 P1 (version 3) (version 3) | ecosystem: Host-associated > Arthropoda: Insects >... | reverse complement strand
TACCCATCCAAATCCCACTTCCAGGCGCTGCGCTGTCGCTAAAGGCGCTTCTCCACGCTCTATTGCTCTTATCACTCGTTCTCGTATGTCTTTAGAATATGCTTTCATGTATATATTATCTGCGTTTTTAGCCTTTGGCTTTAATTTTGTAAGACGCTATAAATGCGCGCTCGGCAAGCGAGGCATCCCATCCGTCTGCATCGCTGTACTTCGAAATATAGCTGTAATCTTCCCCGGCTCTACCCTGCACCGCCAATATACCCTGGCATACGGCAGGTGTTATTTCTGTAATATCGAACACCCGGCTGACGCGCTCCCACAGCCCAAGGCGTTTTATTCCCGCCGCCGCAAGAATAAGAGCCGAAAACTCTCCCTCGTCAAGTTTCTCAAGCCGCGTAAGCACGTTACCCCGTACAGGCTGGATATCAATACCCGGATATATTTCGGCAAATTGAACCTGCCGCCGCCTGCTGCAACATCCAACGGGTTTTGCCGGGTCGATTGCCGCAATTCCTTTTGGAAGAATCAAAACATCGCGCGGATCTTCGCGGGGGCTTACCGCTATTACTGGCAATTCAGGATTATCTTCGGCGGGCATATCTTTGTAGCTGTGAACACAGATATCTACATCCCCGTTCCTAAGCGCGTGGTCGAGTTCTTTGACAAACAGCCCCTTGCCGCCAATTTTATCGAGTGTCTTATCAAGAATTTTATCCCCTGTCGTTTTTATTCCGACAAGCGTAACGTTAATTTCCGGGTGATATTTTTTTATTGCAGCCGCGACAAGTTCAGCCTGTATGACGGCGAGTCTGCTTTGACGGGTGCCTATGCGTATTAGTTTGCCCATCACATACCCTCCTCAGAAATCGTTTCCCGTACAGCCGCAGCAATTTTTTTGACCGCTTTGTGATTACCCATTTCGGATACAATGCCGACTATGATACCACTTGATTTTGCGATAGCAGGGAACCAGAAGGTAGATTCATCTTTGGCGTCGGCCACACTAACAGGAATGCCCAGTTTTTTCGCGTCAATACCGATTTGATTGTTGACCTGCCTGTCGTTTGTAGCGGCGACAATAAGGGTATAATCCAGGCTGATGCCGCTGTACGTTTCCTTTTTCCATGTGATGCTTTCAAGAATCCCGCGCATAACCTCGGATATTCCCGGCGCAACAATCGTAACTGCCGCACCAAATTCGAGCAGAATATTCACGCGGCGGCTTGCGATGCTGCCTGCGCCTATTACAAGCACATTTTCCCCAGCGAGAGATATGAATATCGGGAAACGCGGGTAATTCATGCTGGCCTGTCCGCAATCAATCTGCGGCTGAACCACGCTTTGCCGCTGAGGCGAACGCGGAAGAATATATTGCGCGCCAGCCAGTCTGCTATCATGGCAAGGTTAAGCCCAATCACGCCAAGGCCGAATACTCCGGCAAACAGCCAACTAAGCGTAACTCTGATCGCCCACATGCAGAAAAGAACGGCAACGGACACAAAAGCGGCATCTCCGCCAGCCCGCAGTGCGGCGGGAATGCTCAGCGACCCAGCCAGGAGCGGCGGCCCGGATATATATATCAAAACAAGGCTCAGGCCCGCAAGCATATTAGCCTGAGACGAAAGGCCGTAACTGTAAATTAAAACAGCCGCCAGCGGAATAGTTACAGGCATAAGATAAAGCAGCAGCCACCGTATCACTCGCATAAAACGGTAAACATAACGCTTTGCCAGGTCATACCTTCCGCAGCCTATGCACATGCCGACAATTATGACGAGCGCTTCCCTGAGGGTTATCTGCGGCAGGTTGAATATATTAAATACCGCGTTGATCACTCCATTTGCTGCCATGTGCTCGGCCCCGTGAACGGCTATGAAACTCTGGGCCACAGCCTTGCCGCTGTTAAAGAAAATTTGTTCGAGCGCAAGAGGCAGCGCTATAACCAGCATACATTTCAGAATAAAGGGATTGGGCCTGAGGTACGCGAACAGCTCAATGCCCAGTTCCGCGCGGTGACGGAACATAATGAAAGCAGCGTAACACGCGCCCAAAAAACGCGCTGTTACCATCGCAACAGTTATGCCCAAAACACCCATTTCAAATCCAACCAAAAGCACAGAGATAAGAGAAAGTTCGGTTAAATTGACAAATAACGTGACTCGCCACGCAAGGCCGCTGTACCCCCATCCGCGCATGGCACCGGCAAAAGCCTGATAGAAAGCAAAAAACGGGAAAGAGATACAAAAACCTATAAAATAGAGCCTGGCCTGCGAGATTATGTCATCCCCCGCGCCAAAAAGCAGGTTACCGATAAGCGGCTGCCTGATCCATACCAGGAATGCTCCCATGGCGGCGGTCAGCATTACTACAGTGCTTATCGTCTGGATCATACATTTTCCTGCGTCTTTAATGCGGTTGGCGCCGATATTTTGCGCCACGAGCACTGTACCGCCGGTGACCATTCCGAGGCACAGGCTTGTGAATATCCGATTTATCACCGTCATCATATTTACCACGGACATTGAATTTTTCCCGTCAAAGCTGAGCAGCCACAATGAAAACAGCGCCAGAAACGCGAGGAAAAACTGCTCCCAAAAAATAGGCAGCAGAATTCTTTTAAGTAAAGGGAAAGGGATTACATCGCTCGATAAATAGTTTTTCAACCTCTCTGAGGCATCTATGATTTTATTTCTCAAGAAAAATATCTCCCGGTTAGTAATTTTTAATACATGGCAGCAATACAACCAGAACAGATAGATTTTGTCAATATCATTGAATTTTAAAGTACGTGGTCATAACCACGTGTTTTTTACCACGATGTGATAATGTGGTATGAATTGGGATACTGTGAAATTGACAACGCGAAATTAACAAAGAGGATGTGTGGTTATGGCACACAAGCTGAACGCTGGAGAATTTGACAAGATTGTCAAAGAATTATCAAACCAGTATCATGTATATGCCCCCCGCCTGCTGGAGGGTTGGGGGATTTTTTCCGACGCCGATATAGTTGGGTACGGCCTCGTCCAAAGCGCGGGTGAAATAGTTTTTGACAAGAAATCCATGTACTCATTCAAAGAAACAATACTTCCCATATCTCAAACACTGTTCTATTTTACCGATGATACGATGAAAGAACCAAAACCGACCTATGAAAAAGCAGTTGTATTCCTGCGTAACTGCGACAAGCACGGCTTAAAACGCTTGGATGACATCTATCGGGCTGACGGCAAACTGGATTTTTATTACGAGCAGCTTAGAAGCAGTACAAAATTTATTGTGATGGGCTGCGACAGCGGGTTCGATAACTGTTTCTGCGAAAGCATGGGTACCAATGTGATAAACGATTACGATGCCTATGTAACACAGAAAGGCGAGGACTACATACTGGACAGCCGTTTCGACGAGCTGACGGAAATTTTGAAAGCGCAAAAGGCGTACGAATTTGAATTTCCCCCCCCCCAATATCACCAACAGGATTAAGGTGGAACTGCCGGATGACATCCTCTGCGACATAACAAAATCACAGATATGGGATGAATATGACTCGCGGTGCATAATCTGCGGGCGATGCAATTTTGTATGCCCGACCTGCTCGTGCTTTACGATGCAGGATATCTTTTACGATGAAAATTCGAGCGCCGGAGAACGCCGCAGGGTGTGGGCCTCCTGTCAGATAGACGGTTATACCGATATTGCCGGCGGCATAGCTTTCAGAAAGAGCAAGAGCGAGCGGATGCGCTTTAAGGTCCTGCACAAATTGCTCGATCATAGAAAAAGATACGGCAGAAATATGTGCGTGGGCTGCGGACGATGCGATGACGTCTGCCCTGAGTACATATCGTTTATAACTTGCATCGGCAAAATATTAAAAGCCTGCGAGGAGGAAGCGAAAAATGGATAACCTGTATAAGCCGTTTCTGTCCAAAATAGTAAAAATTGTTAAGCACACCGATACTGAATACACTTTCCGAATGGAGTACCACGGCGATGTGAAGCCCGGACAGTTTTTCGAGGTCTCAGTGCCCAAATACGGCGAAGCGCCTATATCGGTCAGCGGGGCTGGAGAAAATTGGGTTGACATGACAATCAGACGAGTCGGCAAGGTCACTAAGGAGCTGTTTGAAGGCAGCGAAGGGAAAAATTTTTTCATGCGCGGGCCTTACGGCAACGGTTTTGATTTAGACCTCTACAAAAACAAACAACTGATCGTTGTAGCGGGTGGAACCGGCGTTTCTCCGGTGCGAGGCGTTATTGATTATTTTTCCAGAAATGTCGGACAGACAAAAGGATTTTCGGTGGTAATCGGCTTTAGAACACCGTCTGATATTTTATTTGCAGATGATATCAAGCTGTGGAGTCAAAACAGGGATTTTATCCTCACTGTCGACAAAGCAGACGAAAACAGCGAGGGTTACACCGGAAATGAAGGGATGGTAACTAAATACATACCTGATATTCCTGTAAGCGATACGGAAAGCGTACAAGTTATCGTTGTCGGGCCTCCGATAATGATGCGCTTCTGTGTGGCGGCTTTCCTTGAAAGGGGCATCCCGGAGAAAAATATCTGGGTCTCCTATGAAAGGAGAATGAGCTGCGGACTGGGCAAATGCGGCCACTGCCGTATGAGCTCCAAATACGTGTGCCTTGACGGCCCGGTTTTTAACTATACTGACGCTAAATCACTTGTGGATTAGGAGAGCGGCTGATGGATATCAACACGAAAAAAATCAAAAAGAACGCTTTTCGCGTAACAAAGGTGCGAGGAATGGCCGCTTCGCGGGTAAGGGTGCCCGGCGGTCATATGCCGGTTGAGTATTTGGAAACCATCAAAGAAATAGCCCAAACCTACGGGAATGGAACTATACATTTCACTACGCGGCAGGGCATTGAAATCCCCGGTATCAAAATGGAAGACATGGAGAAAATAAACGAGCTTTTGCAGCCGATTATCGACGGGCTTTCAATCAACCAGCTCCAAAGGGGTGCAGGTTATACGTCGGCGGGGACCAGAAACATCGCGGCGTGTATCGGTAACAGGGTATGCCCTTACGCAAATTACGATACCACAGCGTTTGCAAAAAAAATAGAAGACGTTGTTTACCCTCACGATTTTCATTTTAAAATTGCCCTGACTGGCTGCCCCAACGATTGCATCAAGGCAAGAATGCACGATTTCGGAATCATGGGCATGACCGAGCCGCAGTACGATGTGTCGAGGTGCGTAGGATGCGGCGCTTGCGAAAAGGCGTGCCGCCTGAAATCAGTTGAAGCACTCACCATAGAAAACCATAAAATCAGGCGCGACCCCGTGAAGTGCATCGATGCGTTCTGGCCTGTCCAACGCGTGCGTTTACGCGCAGCCGTGAAAAATATTACCGCCTTGCCGTCATGGGCAGAACCGGAAAGAAAAACCCTCGCCTGGCCGAGGACTTTTTGATATGGGCTGACGAGGAATCCATAATTAAAATTATAAAAAACACCTACTCTTATGTTAAAGAACACATCAACCTGAACGCGCCCGGCGGCAAAGAACACATAGGTTACATAATCGACCGTACAGGATTTGAGGAATACAAAAAATTCGCGCTGGACGGCGTGATCCTTTCTCCAAAGGCTATCACGAACAGCAATGTTTACTGGAGCGGAATTCACTACAAGCTGCCGAGTTATAAATAGAGCCGTTGGCTCTTTTATGAACAAATTTTTGCGCGCCACTATCATGGTTTCAGCCTTGAATTTCATGCTCACGATTATGCAAACCGCTATAAAAAATAAAAAACAACTGAGGAGGGAAACTATGGAAAAGGGAATCATCCAAAAATGCGCCTTGCTGCCTGTGCATGTTATCGCAACTGCCCTCGGATTTGCAACGCTCTCAAACATGTGGGCAGCGGCAGGCTTCCCCGGCGTCAGGGGAGTCACTATGGCACTTGCGGCGCTGGTGTGGCTTGCGGCCATTATCAAGATGACCGTCCACTACAGCGCATTTAAGGCGGATTATCTTCTGTTGGTGCCGTCAAGCCTGTACGCGGCTTTCTCAATGCTCACCATGGTGCTGGGCGCATATTTATTCGAGTTTAAGCCGGAGGCGGGGCAGGCTGTCTGGCTCGCAGGCATAACGCTGCACGCAACCCACCTGTTTATATTTACGTACCGTTTTGTTATCAAGGGTGTGGTGCTGGATACGTTTTTGCCAACGTGGTTTGTCACCTACATGGGTTTTATGACGGCTGTAGTCAGCGGTATGCCGCTGGGTTTCCGTCCGATTTTGCAGGTAATAATGATTTACGGCTATATTGTGTATCCAATCATCCTGGTGGGGATGCTGGTGCGCCTTTTCAAAAAACCTTTACCCGGAATACTTAAACCAACGGGCGCTATTTTCCTGGCGCCTACCAGCCTGTTTTTTGTAAGTTATCTAAATATGACCGCACAGCCGGTTGACGCCATCGTTGTGGGTGTTTATGCAATATTGTTTATCACCATTATCCGCGTGGGCACGCTTTTGCCCGGCTATCTACGCAACCCGTTCGCACCGTGACTGGCGGCACTTACATTCCCTACGGCCATTGCCTTGGTTGGTACGTTCCGTATGGTTGGATACCTTAACATGACCGGCAGGGAGGAAATAGCTGTTTGGCTTCACCATTTTTTCGGCGTACAGCTGTTCATAACGACAGCCGTAATGGTTTATGTGGGATACAATTTCTTCTCCTCGTTTATGAATTCATACATGCCTCCGGCAAAACCTGCGGCCAGCGACTACAGTGCCGCCAAGCTGGACTGACGGCCGCAAAAAACCCGGTAAAAAATAAGGAGGACTATCATGAAAAAAATACAATCCACATGCAACTACTGTTCGCTGTCATGCAACCTCGATTTTTACGTGGAAAACAACCGCATCACGAAGGTGCTTCCCACAACAGGGTACTCCGTCAATCACGGTTTTGCGTGCATCAAGGGGCTGAACCTTGATAAGCAGTTGTCGCACCACAAACCCTCACCTCAGCCACGCATTAAAAAAGCCGATGGTACATTTGAGATCGTATCCTGGGACGATGCGATTTCCGGCACAGCGAAAAAGCTTCTGGAAATCAAAGCCAGGTACGGCCCCGAAAGCATCGCGGCCCTTAGTACAGCCCAGATGCCATTTGAAGAAATGGCGTTGTTCAGCCATATTATCCGCGGCTACATGAAGGGAAACTGCGACGCCAACACCCGGCTTTGTATGGCCACCAGCGTTTTTGCCCATAGAGGAGCCTTTGGTTTTGATTCGCCACTGTATGCCCTCAAAGACTTTGAATTCTCAGACACAATAATACTGATTGGCGCCAACCCTGTGGTGGCTCATCCTGCCATATGGAACCGCATCCGTAAGAGCGCTTCGCCCGGGCGTAAACTTATAGTTATCGACCCGCGCAAGTCCGAGACAGCCCAACAGGCCGATTACCATTACCCCGTCAGGGGCAAGGCTGACATCAAGCTGTTCTATATTCTGGCCAGCTACCTGATAGAAAAAGGCTGGATAGATAACAACTATATCAAAAAGTATACCGATGGTTTCGAGGCGTTCAAGGCATTTGTAGCAGATTTTAAATTAGAAAACGCCAAAGCCGAAACCGGCCTCGAGCCGGAGCAGATAAAAGAACTGGCCGAGCATATACACAACGGCAAAGCCGTGTCGCTATGGTGGACGATGGGCATAAATCAGGGCTACGAGGCAGTACGCACCGCTCAGTCTATCATTAACATCGCCCTCATGACAGGTAACATCGGACGGCCTGGCACAGGCGCAAATTCGCTCACCGGGCAGCCCAACGCAATGGGTTCCCGCCTGCTCAGCAACCAGGCCATCCTTCCCGGCGGCGGCGACTACGATAACATTATCCGCCGCGCAGCCTGCGCCACCGCGATGGGAGTGCCCGATTCCATGCTTCCCGATAAACCGACGCTTACATACAACGTCATTGTGGAAAAAATAAACGCCGGTGAGATAAAAGCGCTTTGGGTTGTGCACACCAACCCACGCCACTCCTGGACAAACAACGAAACTTTCCAAAAAGCCATGGACAAACTTGACTTATTAATCGTGAACGATATTTACGACGACACGGACACATCCGCAAACTGCGATGTGTTTTTCCCAGTCGTGCCTGCTCTTAAAAAAGAAGGCACTTTCATCAACACCGAGCGGCGGCTTTCCGCGCTGCGCCCAGTGCTTGAACGGGAGCCTTACGAACACTCCGACTTCGAAGTTTTCTTAAAAATGGGCGAAGCGCTGGGCATGGGCGAGCTGCTTAACAAATGGAGAACACCGCGCGATGTGTTTAATATAATGAGGCAATGCACCAGAGGAATGCCAGCGGATTTCACCGGCGTTGACTACGATGGGCTTGTTAATACCAAGGGCATACAATGGCCGTTCCGCGAAGGCGAAACCCTGACCGACAATGACCGGCGGCTTTTCGAGGACGGAGTTTACTACACGCCCAACATGAGAGCCAAATTTGTGTTCGAGAAGCCAATGCCAGACCCGCTACCCACAAGCCAGGAATTCCCATACGTGTTCAACACCGGGCGCGGAACTGTCTGCCAATGGCATACGCAGACCCGCAACCGCGAAATTCTCGCAGTGCAAGACGCGGTTCCTCAAAACGCATACTGTTTCATCAACGATCAACTGGCCAAAGACCTTGGCATTGCGGAAAACGATATGGTGGAGATCGCATCTGTCAACGGAGAAAAAGCAAACTTCGAGGCTCGGCTGACCGATACATTGCAGGCCAACGAGGTATTCGGGCCTATCCACTACATTGAAACGAACAAACTCACCCCTTCGCTCTACGACCCGATCTCCAAGGAGCCATCTTACAAAACTACGCCCGTTGCCTTGAGAAAAATTACAACTGAAAGGATGGTGTGACAGCCTATGAACCGAGACGAGGTCAAAAAACGCGAGATCTCCAACCGTGTCAAAGTTGATCGTAATAAGTGCGTCAGCTGCCTGGGCTGTATGTCCGCCTGCATCGTATCGCACGATGGGCAGTCGCCGCGTAACCGCGTGGTTATCAGCAGCGACAAAGTCAGTTCGCCCATATTCTGCCGTCACTGTGACTTGCCGGAATGCACGTACACATGCATGTCGGGCGCGCTGTCTATAGACGAGGCTACGGGCTACGTTCTATACGACGCCGAGCAGTGCGGAAGTTGTTATATGTGCGTGATGGGTTGCCCATACGGCGTGCTTAGGCCGGATATAGACGGCAAAGTATCCAAATGCGACATGTGCGTCGGCCACACCGACAAAACGCCGCAGTGCGTTGACAGATGCCCCATGAGCGCAATCACGCTGGAGAAGGGGGAATAGGTTATGAAATATGTCATCGTCGGCGCGTCCGCCGCGGGGCTAAACGCTGCCAAAACTCTGCGCCGCCTGGATTCGGGCGCCGATATCACAATAGTTTCCAAAGACGAAAGCATCTATTCGCGCTGCATCATGCACCACTACCTCAAAGGCAAGCGCAATCTCGAACAATTGAACTTTGTCGGATCCAATTTCGTGACCGGGAACAACATAAATTGGCTAAAGGGGGCCGAAGTTACTAAAGTTGATACGGACAGGAACGAACTGTCGCTTTCAAATGGCCAAAATATACCCTACGATAAACTGCTGCTGGCCGCCGGTTCGTCAACGATATTTCCGCGCGCAATTAAAAACCTTGATACAGCACAAAGCGGCGTGATTGGCTTCCGCAACCCGGAAGATGCGCTGGCCATAAAAAAACTGGTTGCCGATGCAAAAGTGAACAACATTGTTGTGTTAGGCGCAGGGCTTGTGGGAATAGACGTTATCGAAGGGCTGCTTGGTTTTGGCAAAAATGTTTTTCTTGTGGAATCGGCCAGCCACATGCTTAACAGGCAGCTTGACATGCGTGCGGCCCAAGCATACGAGCAGGCGTTTACAATCGCAGGCGTTAAGCAGTTCTATGGCACATTAGTCACCGAGCTGGAGCTTGACTCCAATAACGCCGTCAGGCAGGTTCAACTCAGCAGCGGCGTGCGAATACCATGCGACCTGTTTATCGTAACTTCAGGAGTTCGCCCTAATGTGGCTTTCCTGGAAGGCAGTAAAGTGACTGTAGACAACAGCGGGCTGACCTTCGATAAATTCGGCAAAACCAACATAGACAACATTTACGGTGCTGGAGACATCTCCGGGCGCAGCCCTATTTGGCCAGCCGCCGTTAAAGAGGGCATCATCGCCGCCTACAATATGGCCGGCATACTGCTTGAGCAGACAGATTTCTTCGCAAGCAAATCCACCATGAATTTTCTGGACATTACCACGATGTCCCTTGGCCTGCCAGAGCCCCCGGACAGTTCGTTCAGCGTTGAGACAGAATTCGGCAGCAAAAGCAACTACAAAAAAATCATCCATAAAAACGGAGAAATCGAAGGCGCAATTGTGCAGGGTGATTTATCCTATGTTGGTATTTTAACGCAGCTTATAAGAGAGCAGATTGACATTACAAAAGTTAAAAAGCCTCTGTTTAAAATCGACTACTCGGATTTCTTCGGTGAGTTTGAGTTTTAAGGGAAATTTTGCCGCGATGTGAATAACATTTCGAAAAGAGCGTATCGACAAGGGTTCGGAGAAAATTATCCGAACCCTTGTGGTTAATTTTACCGTGTCACATTAAATATACTGTTACCGGCTCACCTTCGTGGACTTGGGTGTTGGGCGGGATTTCCACAAGGCAGTTGCATTCCACAAGGGAGCGCAATTGACCGGAAGAATGCCCCTCTGGCAGGGTAATCCGTCCGTTTTCGAGCTTGCCGCGCACAAATCGGTGTGAAGCCGCTTTTTTGCCGAATGCTGCTGCAAGTACAGCCGAAGATTTTTTTGGCAAAAGCGAAGAGTCGCCACTTAACGCGGAAAGCAGCGGACGGGCCAGCAGCTCAAATGTAGCAGCGGCAGCAAAGGGGTTTCCTGAAAGAGATAAAACCGGTTTTTCCCCGCAGCGCGAAAACATCGCAGGGGTACCAGGTTTTATGTTTACGCCGTGAAACACTCGCTCGGCCCCCAGGAGCGGCATAACTTCATGGAAAATGTCTTTTTCGCCTACAGAAACGCCGCCTGTGGTTATCACCGCGTCTGCCTGAGTCAGCATCTCACCGATCAACTCTGCGGTAACGTGAGGATCATCGCCTGTTTGAACGGCACTGACAGGCTCGAAGCCTAACTCTGAAAGCCGCGCATGGAGCATGGTCAAGTTGCTTGAGTAGATTTTCCCGGGCGGCAGCGATTTGCCAGGGCTTAACTCGAACAATTCATCCCCGGTGACAAGCAGAGCAATTTTGGCTTTTGGGCGCACATTTACGTGCAAAACCCCGGCGCTTGCCAGCACACCCAGCGCCGCGGCGTTTAGCTTGGTTCCTGCACCGAGAAGCAAGCTGCCTGCTTTAAAATCTTCGCCGCGAAAACAAATATTCTCATGCTGGAGCGTAGCTCTATAGATGCGCACCTGCTTTTCGCCGTAATCGGTGTCTTCCTGCCGAATTACACAGTCACACCCCGGCGGTATCACTGCCCCTGTCATGATGCGCACGGCTTGCCCCGTCTCAATCACAGCGTTGCGGCGTGGCGGATCGCCCGCGCAGAGTTTATCAACCACCTCAAGCGTAACTGGTGCGTCTGGTGACGCATTTACGGTATCTCCGGCGCGCATGGCATAACCATCCAACGGGGAGCGGTCGAAAGGAGGCTGATCCATATCCGCGATGACATCCCGCGCTAAAATCATCCCTCGCGCAAGCAACAGGGAGGCCGTTTCTTCACCGGCAAGCGGCGGGGTCAACGCGATTAGTTCGGTTGCCTGTTCCAGTTCTATTTCCATACGTTCGCTTCTCATGGCTACACCCTCTTTTTTTCAGTCATTTCCCAAACGCGCAGTCCGGGTAGCGACACTGCCCGCATTTAAGGCAAAGTCCACCGTGGCCCATCGCGGCAAAATCTCCGCGCGAAAGAGCTATTCCAGCAACTATGCGCGGCAACACAAGGTCAAAAATAGTTGGCTTGTGATACATTACGCACCCGGGCAAACCCATAATCGGCACACCGTCTTCAAAATATCCCAGCATAAACATCGATCCCGGCAAAACCGGCGCACCATAGGTAATGATGTTGGAGCATACGGCGCAGATGGCCGCCGGGGTTCGGTCGTCGGGGTCCACGCTCATGCCTCCGGCGCAAAGAATCATATCAGGATTCGTCTGCCTGAGTTCCAAAATGGCGGCCTGTATATTGACACTGTTATCGTCGGTGACTTTGCGCGTCGTTACTTTGACGCCGTACTTTTCCAGTTTGTCATTTACAACCGGAGTAAAGCTATCTTCAATACGCGAATGGAACACCTCATTGCCGGTGGTGATAATGGCGGCAGTTTTGAGCTTCCATGGAGTGATACGCGCCAACGGATCGCCGCCAGTCAGTGCCTGAGCTTTTATCAGTTTTTTCCCCGATATTACAAGTGGGATCACACGTGTACCTAAAAGGACATCCCCCGCGCATACGGCGGTATTGGTATGCCGGGTTGCGATTATAATTTCACCAATGGAATTGACAGCGTTAAGGCGCGCAACGTCCACAGTAAACAAGCCGTCACGTTCAGCGAGCAATTCGATTTTTCCCTCTTTGACCGGCGCATGGCGCATGTGCTCATTCTGACAGAGGGCGATAAGGCGGGCGGCTGCCTCGTCTTCGTGTACCATGCCGTCAGTTTTTTCCCATATATAAAGAGTGTCCTTACCCATAGACAGCAGCACCGGGATATCCTGTTCGGCCACCACATGCCCCTTGCGAAACCGGGCGTCTTTTATCACGCCTGGGATGATTTGAGTGAGGTCGTGGCACAGAACATGCCCTGCGGCATTTTGAGTTTTTATCAGCTTGAAGGCGGATTTTTGGGCTCTCATAATTCCCTCCCGAATAAATATAAAAAGGGCTTTGCAAAAGAAAACAAAGCCCCCTTACCATTGGCGCGTTCTGTGGGGCTCCTTTTCAAAATGAAGGCCGGTTCGTTTCCAAATCGACCCCGTGGGTATAAAAACCCAGGCGCGGTATCATGGCATACACCGTCAGATACCTTTGCTCGGAGCGCTATTCAATTGTAATTGTAATGCCAAATTTTTTCCCTAGAACACAAACTCTCCGAAGAAATCCGAGTAGTCAATTTTAAGCAGCGGTTTTCTGACTCTTGAAACGTCAATTTGATTTCTAATGAGCTGCGTTAAAATACCGGCGTGGGATAAATCCCCCTGCAATATAGCGCCATGAATTTCCCCGTCTTTGTAGATAATTTTTTTGTAGTTGTTTTTTGTGTCAATATCTACGACTTCGTCATAAAAATGATTTGGCCTTACCGGAACGCCGATAGACATTGTCGGTATTCCAAAAAAATTCATTGCAGATTTAACGGCAAAAAAATCGGTCATTTCGCTTTTTACGTCGCTCATGTTGCCGGCAGCCACAATACCTTCCTTGACGGCTGCAGACCATATAGGCGTCAATCCAGAAATATCCCCGGCACCATATACATTTTCATCGGATGTTTTGCCGTATTTATCAAACAAAAGCCCTTTGTTACCAAGCTCAAGCCCACTATCCCTTAGAAAATCAACATTCGCTCTGACACCTGCCGCTACGATAAGCATATCACAGGCAAATTCTCGTCCGTCAGCGAGTTTTAAGGCACGCACGCCGCCGCTGCCATTCAGCAGAATTTCCAAAACCTTAACATTGTAATACTGTTTGACACCTTTTTCGGCGAAGGCTTTCTGGTAAACGCCGGCCGAATGTTCGTCCAGATTTACAGGCATCATATGTGCGCCGGTTTCAAAGCAGAATACTTCCGCTTCGAAATCCATCAGGCCATAAATCACGTCACAGCCTATAAGCCCTGTGCCTATTACCGCAATATGTTTGGCTTTGGCCGCGTTTTCCTTAATTGCCACCGCGTCCTCGAAGCAGCCCAGACAAAAGACATTTCTTGCCCCTTCAAGGTTTTTGATGTAAGGCATTCTGGTAATCGAACCGGCGGCAACAAGCAGCTTGTCGTAATTTACGCTGCCGTGGTCTTTAGTGATGACCTTTTTACTCTTTATGTCCACCCCGGTTGCCTTGGTTTTCAGCCATTCGACGTTGTTACTCCCGATAAAATTATCTTCCACGAAGGAGAGTTTGTCGCGCCCCCTCTCGCCGCTGATAAACCTGTGCAAAATGCATCTGGAGTGTATTATTTCATCCGGCGCAATCATAACGATTTGGGCGTTTTTATCGTTTTCACGCAACGTCCTGACGCCGCTAAGTCCGGCGGCTGAAGCTCCTATCACAACATATTTCATGCCGGTACCTCCAAATCAATAGCGCCCATGGGGCATTTTTTCACGCACATGGGAAATTTGCCGTCGGTTTCGGTGCACATATCGCACTTCATGATGTTCCGGTGTGAATGACTGTCCGCTTTGAGCACTCCGTAAGGGCATCCCATAATACACATAAAACAGTGGGCGCAGCGCTCTTTATCGTATTCTATGCAGCCTGTGGCGGTGTTTTTGCACATAGCCCCGGTCATGCAGGTGTAGACGCATTCAGGCTTGTCGCATTGATCGCAGAAAATGGGCGCGGGCTTGTTTTTGCTGTCGATAGTCACTCTGTTCCTAGCGTCGGGCTCTCCGTGCGAAATCATACAGGCGCAGACGCAGGTCAGGCAGCCTATACACTTATCGCGGTCTATTTTGATTTTATTCATCTCCTGCCACCTGCCTTTTGTATGCTCACGGGAGTTGTTTTATACGACGGCTCCTTTGAAAAGGGATCGTACAGGGACGGGGTCAAATTATTGGTTTCGATATAGTGCAAAGGAGCGTATAGCTGCGCGAAAGGCTGGTTTTCGGTCAGCCTCGCCTTGAATCGGGAGCTTTTGCCGTTGGCCGAGCTGACCTCGACCAGGTCGTTTTCGGCAACTTCGTATTTCTTCGCAAGAAGCGGATTGATCAGGATGTACGCGTCCTTTGCGCTCACGTCCTCGACAAAAGCCACTTCCCTTGTGCGGGTTTGAGTATGCCACTGGCCGACAGTTCCCCTGCCGGTGTTGAGGGTATATGGAAACTCCGGTGTGTTTTCCAGCGGATTTTCGGCAACGGCTTCAAACATAAATTTGAATTTGCCGCTTTCGTGGTAGAAAGTGTTGTCCTCGTAGAGCCTGCGTTCGTCACTTTGCAGGGCTTCCCCCTCCCTGAACGGCCACTGTATTCCCTTTGAATTAACAAGCCCATCGTAGTCGACGCCGGTTATATCGCAGGGCGTGCCTTTGGAGCATTTTTTCATGAGGTTGAAGGCATCCCTTGGGGTTTTCCAGTTATCCAGCAGGCCTCCCATGCCGAGCGCTTCGCCGATCCCAAATATGACCTCGTAGTCGTTTTTAGCGTTCTCTTTCCTTGCCATCACAGGGCGGATTGCTGAAAGTCGGCGCTCGGTGTTGATGAGCGTCCCCTCTTTTTGAATTCCGGGAACCACGGGCAGAAATATTTCGCAGTTCTCAGAGCTGTCGGTGTCGCCATAAATATCCTGAACAATAAACACATCAAGTTTTTCCGCCGCCTGACGAAATGTATCGTTGTCAGCCCAAGAGTGTCTGGGATTTGTGCAAAGTACCCACAAGCCCTTAATTTGGCCTGCGATTATTTTTTCTATAATTTCATTATAGGGTATTGTAGGTTTATTTATAAGCTGCTCATCGGTTATCCCCATCGCCTCGCATACGGCTTCGCGCCGTTTGGGATCGTCGAAATCTCCGCCGCCGTAAAGCACTCCCTGATTGGAGAAAGCCCTTGACCCCATGGCGTTGCACTGCCCCGTAAGGGAATTGCCTCCCGTGCCTTCCCTGCCGATATTGCTTGTCATGACGGCTATGTTCATAATCGCCTGTGCCGTCCTGACCGCCTGATATCCTTGGTTGACCCCCATAGTCCACCAGAGCGACACTCTTTTACCTTGGTGGATAAGCTGTGCAAGCTCTAAAATATTTTCTGCGCTTATTCCGGTTTTGGCAGGAGCACCATCCAGGCTGAACGCAGATACAAACGCCTTAAATTCCTCGAAACCTTCGGTATAAGAAGCAATGTAATTTTTGTCGAGCCAGTCCTTTTGGATTAGGGCATTAGCCAGCGTATACAGCAGCACAAGGTCGCTTTTTGGGGTTAGCTGATAAAAATGATCGGCGTGTACAGCCGTTTCTGATTTGCGCGGGTCAATCACAATCAGTTTTTTGTTTTTGTTTTCGCGAATTCTGTCCCAAATGACCGGATGCGCCACAATAGGATTAGCCCCAATCATAATAATCGTATCGGACAACTCTAAATCTCTCAGTGTGTAACCGGGCGCGTCATATAGCGTTTTGCAAAATCATGAACAATAGCCACAATACTCAAACCAGCCCCTGGCATCCTGGTCGGTAACCGTTCTTAGTGCAACACCTACAGCCTCAAAC
>Ga0136643_10006670_pt1 | contig 16554 bp, 8 predicted proteins | sample TergutLab28metaG_FD_96883 | JGI IMG/M metagenome (GOLD analysis project Ga0136643, IMG submission 96883) | Labiotermes labralis P1 segment gut microbial communities from Petit-Saut dam, French Guiana - Lab288 P1 (version 3) (version 3) | ecosystem: Host-associated > Arthropoda: Insects >... | reverse complement strand
CCAAGCACTGTATAAAGCTCCCTGATGATGGATCCCTTGTGATCCGAAACATGTTGGAGCAATTTTAAATATTTTTAAATATTTTATAATAATTCTAATTGTATCTACGAATTATATATTTGTACATATGTTGGATAATAAAGTGTTTAACTTGCTACTAGTTCGGTTCCATTTTCAATTTTATATTTCAGTCTCATCTTCCCTTCCATATAGGAGCAGATCTTTATATGGTACCGGGTAGTATTATACTATACAGTTTAACCGTTTAAAACCCAACGACCCATGTATGGGTCGCAAGGTGCTGGGTTCAATTCCCGAACGGCACAGCATTTGCGTCGGCCAATAATGGCTATTCGTTACAGCTCTGTTCGGGTTTTCTCCCTGGGGTTTGCGTATTTTTAAAATGAAAGTTGGCATATAAATCGTGCTATTCCTGTAATTTAAATCCGGAGTTTTGCAGATGGCATCGCGAATTTAATTCCGGCCCCCAAAATTTTCTGTATTGTAAAATTATTTGGAAGGACGCAAAGTGGGTTACTGTAGCTTTCGTCCTATTCTGTCGTAAAATCAAAAACACTTTTTACACTAGTGTGGTGACTTCTCTGTGGTCCAAAGTGTCGCTTAAGGACCTTGTTCCCCCTCCCACCACGTGTTTGTTTCTTAGACTAATATCCTCGCAGTCGTCCCACACATCACCAACCCTGAACACACCACAGGCGCTCACACTTCCTTTGTTAACAATTTAAATCTAAAATCTTTTATTTTCGTACGATATTTTGATTTTTGACCGCTTTTCCTTCCGTAAGTAGATACAGAAGGCTTATGAGATCACGCCGTATGTGTGTGTTCCTTTCAATTTTGTAACAATTGAGCGATTTTACAATATTTGGTACAAGCGTTATGCTGTGAGAGACCATCCCATAGTCGTTCTTCTGACTGACTTCATGTGATAATAAAAATATGGCGGACGTACGGAATTTGTGAGGTGGGAGATTCACTAGCGCCATTCTTATACGGCCGTGCAATGGAACTACACATATCAGTAGGTTTTTAAAAAATGTCCACATGGCTCATCTGCCTGTGAGGTACTGCCTTTGTCCTTCTCTGGCCCCACATCATAGGCGTTCGGCTCGGACTGTGACGGGCGATTACCGCCGATTCCGAGTGGCCAGGGCAAAGGGAAAAATTCTTATCCAAGCTTTGGTCCTTGGGCATCATAGAAGGTACTGTCGCTTTCAAATGCACCTTCATATACTTCAGTAGTTGTACGTTTTAATATGATTTGTTTGGCGTTTTGATAATCGCGACTAAATGGTACACTTCGCTCTAAACTCATTAATAGACCTACGAATTCTGTACTCACATTTGGCAATCTTCTTCTGGATGATGCCTTTCGTGATGTATGCAAGTGTCCTGGGACCGGTCTGTTGTGTCGGTGTTTCTGGTTTCCTGTAGAGTACGATCCTCCTGTGTCTCACCACCCTCGTACCATTGGGTAGGGTATATGTGGTAACAGGATCCGGCGTGTCTGTCGCAATTTGCCGATGTCCTCCGTGGTAAAACGACGCGCCACCGTCAGTGTGCTGATTCTTTATACGTTCACCGTCTGCTTCTTCGTGTGCTGGCACATGCTGCTTTTCTCTGTGTAAGCTGTATTCATTGTGCCACGAGTTGCCACTGAAACGGTTTTTGTCTGAATCAAATTCGTGTACCTGACTGAATTCTGGCACATGATAGCCACTTCCAGGACCGTAACCGTTGTGCCGTGTTATTCCTTCAAAGCGGTTTCTGTGAAAATCAAATTTATCTTGTCCTGGTTCGTGTTCTTCTGTGCCTGTGCGATAATTACCATACCCTTCTAAATCAGAAGTGGTTTGCATATTGACAGTGTCCTGTCTACCTCCGACCATTAATGTATCAGTATCACTCAGCCATCTGACGTCGCCAAATTGACTTTTTGCTGAATAGAATGAATGTTGTAAGCCACCATCTTGATTTTCACCCGAAATTTGAATTACGTCAGTTCCGGTCCCAGTGTCATTGTATCGCGTGTCTTCGACGAAACGATTGTTGAAATTGTTTTGATATTTGCTGACGTCCTTTACGCTGGTGGTCCCATAATCTCTGTGTCGAATGTTGTAATCGAAAAAATTTCCCCCCGAATCATACATGTCTTTGGCACCAGCAGTGCCGTAGTTGTTTCTTTCAGAGTCACCGTGCCATGTAATAATACTGTGTAGTCTTCTGGCATAATCAAACCTGTTTTTTTCTGTATTGTCTTGTTGACTTTCAGTGCCAAAGTCGTTGTACCATGTCGAGCCACTAAATCGATTTATCCCTAAGTCAGATTCATCCAAAACATTTTTACTTTGTTTCTCTGTGTTTGTACCAACGTTATTAAAGCGTTTCCTCTCAAAGATGTTGAAACTTCGTAAACTGTCGTGCCGCTCGTCTATAGTTTGTTGCCTTCCTACGTTTCCTTTGCGACGAGTGTGTTCTTTTGCCTGCCTGTTTGCTGTAAAATCACTCTTTCGGTGTCCCAAAATCGAGGGGCTGTCGTCCACTTCGCTCACGATACTTGGACCAGAATTCCTTGACTGATAACCGGCTGGTCCTGTTGCGGGGTTGTTTAGATGTTCCGCTGTGACACTGCCAAACTCACTAGACCACATTACATTACGAGTTCTTACTGACTGATATCTGTCATGTGAACTGGGTCCATTGTGTGTATCCAATGACGTGTGTACCATAGTGGAATTTACATCATTCACTTGGTGTGATGCACCTAAATCAAGGTCACTTGGATAGTTACTCACTCTTCTGGCACCATTAGCACTTGGGATCCTTACGCTATTCGACTTGTTTAATATCTGTCCCGATTTACCTAACACAGTATCGTTTTTGTAATTTCCCACGCTACCCTTACCTAAGTCACTCGGCCGCGTTATATTATTAAAATTTATTCGTGTATCATGTTCACTATTTTCACTGTATCCTTCCTTTTCATTTAATAGCACTTGACGTTTGACTTTTATCGAATCCCTGGGATGTGTCACTTCTTTCTCGGAGCGTTTGACCAGCCTTTTTTTGTGTGAATAACGAATTGTTCCGGTTTCATTAAGATCAAAATTCAGGCGTGCATGTTGAAGAGTGTTGGCTGTGGTGAACTGATTATAATCACGCTGCGGATTTTTGTACTGGTGAAATGATAAAGTTGGTGTAAATACTGTTTTTGAATTCGGAACCCAAAATCCGAAGTTCCAGTATTCGTCCTGAAGTTGAACCCCCCTCATGACCGTTGTCAGTAGTATTGCAACGTAACATACGCCCTGTGCGCAGACACTCTCCATCTTGATAACAGATACATTTACAAACCGCATTTGTTACACGAACTCACTCTTGTAAACACACGTCTGCTTGTGTAAACCCCCCATTCTGCAAATAGACTGTAGTGCTAGCACCAACTCTTTTCGACGTGCTAACCGCATGGAAGCCGGATGGAAACTTCCGAAGATGCGCCCATGAATTTGTAGACTGCATATGTCGGTCACTTTCCCCTCTGTGAACATGTACCCCTTCCAGCAAGTGTTTTTTTTTACCGACTTCTGCAATACATTGCACACAGCCGCCTTCTCATACTTTTTACAACTAATGTTAAAGCTTCTTTCCAAGTTCTTAAGTCTTTGAAGGAATTGTTCGTTGCTGAATTTATTTCTAACGCTGCAGTGACATTTGTGGTGTCTGCCACAGGCCGTTGATGTGTCGGCGAAGCATAGTTATTCAGGTAAACACATACATAAAGGTCAAACAGTTCTTTGCATAATTAAACACCACCCCTTGAAGAAGTGGGAGGAACGGAGGCTAGTTCCACGAATTCTTAACCTAGAAGTTAGATGGGAGTGGTCAGATTCTCGCCCCGACCTCTTTGTTCCTGGGGAAAGAGCCCCGGCACTTGTTGAACAGGAGGCTAGGTGGGCTCCAGAGCTAATCTGGGCGCTTTGGAGAAGAGGAAGTTTACGATCCCTCGACTGTCCAGTCCCTAACCTAGTCACTGTATCGACCAGTGTTGGAAGACGGCCTACCAACCGACTCGCTGCTGTAGAGTACTCCTTGAGTCATGGAGACGTACTGAACTGTTAAAAAACTGTGTGTTGCGGAATCGGAATGTTCATAACAGTCGCCAAAAATGATAGCATTGGGCAATATCATGAATCGTTTAAGTGTGAAGAATGCTGTGTTTTTGGATGTGATGGGTGTAGCTTTGTAGAAATTCTCCTACGTTTCGAAGGAAACGTGGTGCCTTAATTTTCGGACAGATATGCATCATACTGCACGGCGTGAATATTCCAGAAAAGATTATTATGTATAGTCACCGCCTTCATGTCTCGCAGTTACTTATGGTTCTCTTTTCCATAAACTAGTTATCTCACACCAGTTTTAATATTATCCTCTCATCGTACGTCTCAATTTCCCCATATCCATAAGGTTTGGTATAAGTCATTCCTTATTTTCCACATTGACGATACATGTCTGGCCGGCCAGAGCTTCTTCCTTCTAACCACCATAGTAAATAAGTGGTTAGATGGAAGTCGCAACTGTTGTCCCCCAGCTTTATCCCCATTATCTTTAATTCTGTGGCCGCCAGCACTTAACTTCAGCAACGATATTATCACAATCAACTTGTGTCATTTAGTTACGTCACGTAAACTTATTTTCTGACCGACGTACGTACACACAGATGAAAAAGGGATAAGGAAAGAAACAGGAACGAACGGTCGTGTAGGGCTCCAGCCAGGTGTGTACATGTCAGTTGTGTAAGGCCGGACGGTGCTGTGCCACTCAATTGCAAGCTGCACGCTACAATTTCATGCTTGGTATCTGCCAATACCCATCACTGGTTCCGGATGATGGTTTCTCAGAGGACAACAGTCATGTGTTTAACAAGTGAAATCGAAAGGGTTTGTGTAAGGAATGGCATTGCCAGTGTGCAAAGACGCTTCTTGCGCTAAGACTTCGTATTCTTCGCACAATCATCGATATCAGGGGTCCGCAGGCTTTTCAAAATATTGGGGCCACCTCACAATTTAAGCGTCAGAAAGGTGACATGAAGCGAATTTCATACGATGACTCACTAATTTTTGGCACCACCATACAAAATTCAGTCACCAGGGATTTGTACACTCATGATCGGCACTGTCTTTATTGTTTTTGGCCATTCAGTCGGTTTTGATTGTAAATGAAATTTTTATGAATACGCATTTAAAAAGCTCGAAATATCAGAATAAAAATTACCTCTTCAGTGCATCCATGGACGACTTTGGCCTCTCTTTTGGTTAACATTCATGGAGTATTTAGGCAATGTGGCAACTGTCAAACCTTTCCAGGTATTTTGACAAACTTCTTTTTATTGTTACTGTTGTGTTCTCCTCCTCCTCCTCCTCCTCCTCCTTCTACAGACACTGCAATCCTACATGTTGTTTGGTCTTATGCACCAGATCATTCCGGCTCTTCTATCTTCTACGGGCTGGCTGCAGTTTTTTTTTTTTTTTTAAGTTTTGGTTTCTTTAAATCATTTATTACTTCATCTCTCCACATATTCTTTCGTCCTCCTTCGGTTCTTACTCGTACAGGGTTCCAGTCAGTAATCTTCTTAACTATAAATTTTGTTGTTCATACCGGACATGTTCTAACATTCCGTATTTTTAAAAACCAACAGTATGCACTAATGACATTACAATAAAACAGATCACAAACATGCTTCATATTAGGTGCCAACTCCTACATGTTTCGGCACCAAGGTGCCGGCGTCCGAGAGTTTCTCAGCAGCAAAGTTTCGTAGGTCCAACACGTATTTCAGGCACTTTTCGCCCACAATTCCATCATAACAGTTAAAAGTCTTAAAATGTTTGAACTCCAAATTACACATCCAGATTTCTGCAACGCCAACACCACACAGCGATAAGCCTCTTCTACTACACATTTATAGCCGCTATTCTTCCTGAGCTGTAGGCCTACACAAATATCCGTAGCGACGTACGATCCAGCTAAAACGTGCGGTTTATACCGTCTCAAGGCACAGCCCAGGAAGTATGACGGCTGTGAATGTATAATAGAGGAGGCTTATCGCTGTGTGATGGTGGTGGTGTTGTAGCAATGTGGATGTGTAATTTGGAGTTCTAACATTGTAAAAGTTTCAACTTGTACGACAGGAGTGTGTGTGAACAGTGCCTGAACTACGTGTTGGACCTACGAACCTCTGTCGCCGAGAAACTCCCTGATGGTGGCACCTTGGTGCCGAAACATGCAGGAGTTGGCACCTGATATGGAGTGTGTTTTGAGATTTATCTTATTTTAATGTGATTATTGCATTTTGTTAGTTTTTAAAATACGGAATCTTAACTGGTTTTGTATCTTCCATTCTCTTAAGATGTCCTCACCATTTTATTCTTTGCACTTTTATATATTTAACATCTCCTTTTATCATCTTCGTTGCTGTTTTGTTAACGTAACCTATTCGCATATTTCTCCTTATATTTGAGCCACACTTGTCATGCAGTCTCTGTCACTCCATATCTTTTTCAAAAATCACGTCTCTTTTGTTTATGTTGTACTTTCTAGGTTTTCATGTTCCTGGGGACTAAATAATAGATTAGAAAGCCATGACAGCAGGCAATAGAGTGAGGATCGGGGTTAAATGTTTCTTAAGGTCTAGTTTTTTTTTATTTCCGTCGTCTAGGACGGCCCGGGTTTCCATATAGACTCATATCCAGTGGAAGTGGGCACACTTTCACCTGGGATAAAGACAGAAGAAACGTGTGGTAATGAGGACATGGGCTGTCATGTCTTGTGTTCCGCAGTTGCGATCGTCATTCGTAAGGGACTGACATCTCGTCAGTCACTGCACCTTCAGCGGCGACTTTCATTTCATTTGTTTTACGACTTGTTGAATGGTTAGCGAGATTTAAATACAATTTAATGTCTGGATTTAGGGTAACATGGCTGTTCTAATTACCCTTTCACAGTAAAACGTTTAACAGCCTTAGATTCGCTGTAATAACCTTCATTGCCAAGGTTTTTTTGGTTTTGCAGCAGTGTGGATGAGTTGGCAGTACGTCTGGGATTTGATGTCTCGTTATTGGATATTTGGTTCCTGACGTTTCGAGAACTCTTAATTGTCTTTGTGGGCGTTCTAAAAATTGAAGGCGAGGCCACTACGCCGTCTCGAAACTTCTTGAACCAGGTACCCAGTGACGCGGCGTCATATCCTGAAGAACAGGTGCCTCTTCATTGCAAAGTTCCGACTCCAGTTCTTCTATAGGCATAATGTGTCGGAGCAAACTTGCAATGCACCCACTTATTCCTGTAAGCAGTTTTTAGTGCAGCAGTTCAGAAATCGAAGAACTGAAAATGCATTTCACTACTTTATATGGAAATACTTATCTTAGACTTCCATTGTGTGGCTAACTCTGTTTGCTAAGGTTACTTACGGACACTAACTCGTACAAAGAAGAGGCACGTATTCTGCAGTGCGAACTGTTTGCCTGATAGAATTGGGAAGACTGAGATGAGTGAGACATGTAACGTACGTTATGTAATAAATGGATGCGATGTTTGTTTAGGAATCCTCACGCGAAGATGGATCGTACAGAAGTGAAATGAATGTGTTCGGTGGCGATGTCGATTAATATTTTTGGTGGTTCGAAAGAAGTGACTTCTTTATCAGCTCAGCGACTGCCAGATGTTCTTCGAAGACTACACCGTGTTGTTTGGTTTGATTTGGTGGTCTAGCGGCATGCCCCCCCCCCCTCTCCCTCCTACCCCACAGTCTCGCGTGATGAATTTTAATAGCACATACTTTGTGTCTCTCTGCGTGAAAATCGTGGCGTTTTTCTGCTTTGTCTTTTGTTACACTCCGACGATCGTCGTTACGTATCCTTGACCCACGGCCTTATTTCTAGACCCACTTCTGTTTTCTTATGACCTGAAAGCAGTTAATTGTCGTCAGTAAATTTTGCAGTAAGCAGGGAACGTTAGTGCTCCAAAGCTAACGCGTAATCAGTCGTGAAAGTGGCTCTGTGGGTTACGAACAAGTAGGGCTGTGTTTTGTAGCAATTTTGGAGTGTGCATTAGTGCGGCCGGATCCTTATTCTGTAAGAACATAACACCGTCTGTCTGGATTAACGAATCGAGATGAAATTTGGTGTTAAGTGTTTTACTAAATTTACAAGATTTGGGGTTCTCACAGCGGTGTTAAGTCTTTCTGGCATGCGACGCCGTGTGCAGGTTCTGTACACGTTTCTAGACGAGAACATGAACAAAGAGGCAGCAGGCTTCTTCGAGATGTCTGTGATTCTTTCCCAGTCGACACGGCTTCATATTTCGGAAGACTTGAGGCTTCTTATGAAATTTGTTTACACACGTTTACCCGATTCTGGGTTTGGTATCCTGATTTGTGGTGGTATTTCGTTGCTAAAAGTATTCTCACAGGCTCTTCAGTAAAACTGATGTGCCACTGTGGTCCAGGTTCAGAGTCATTTCCACCCCAAATTCCAGTGTGCGACAGATCTCGAGAACGATCTGGTATAAAGTAAAACGAAGCCTCAGAGACTGTGCTTTTCTCTAGGTTTTGGTTACCTAAATACAGAGCTGCGGGCTGTCCCCTTTAAGGTATATAAATTCGCGCCTTCACTAACTTACGATCAGCAGTCTCCATTAACGTAAATATGCAAGCATCTGAGCCGGGGTAGCCATCATTATGGTGGCTGGATACAGGCTTAGAACCACTGTTTTACTCTGGGTAGTGGTCTGAGGAAGTCGTCAATCATGGACCGTCTATGCTAAAGCAATGACTGAAGAACCCGAAAGTATTACGTACCAGGTAATGTACGCGTACAGCACGAGGCAAGATGTAATCCTAGTGACAGAATGCGGTTGGAAGGCAATTTGTTGCCTGAGCGAGGTCATTGCCGACAGTTCTCTCCTACGACGTTTACTTCGATACGGGTAGATGTCGCTCGGAATTAAGTATTGTTTCATGCATTGAACGTCGCAGCATCCTCCCTGTTTCGAATTATTCCGTACTGTTGACCTTGTACGAACCGTACAGTATTTCATACCGTACGCCGCCTCATCTGCATATCCAGGTAATGCGACGACTACGTAGTTCCGCGGTCTTGCCGAGTGGATAGCATCTTGCGCGTCGTACCTGGTTCTAAGATATGCTGAGGTTGTTTGTGGTATCTGTCAGTCATAAGGCAGAGACTTCCTTCCCGGCCCCTTTACAATCGTGCTGTTTTTTGACGTCGCGTAGTGCCACAGATTTATTCCGGCTTCTTGCGAGCGTTTACAGTTTTACCAAATGTTTTCTTATTCGAGTTCTGTAACGGCTTCTTTCATATTCTTCCGAACTTTTGTATTATTGTAACTGTCGATGAAGACTTGCCGTATTAATTAGTGGGCAGTGATAATGAGTTATGTTTGTTTCTGTGTTAAAATGGCAATTTAATATTATGTTATTTTTTTATTAAAATTGATGTTGAAGTTCTAACGTATCTCATGTGGGGTCGCGTACGCATTACTTGATGTTTTCTGTGTCTTTGACGTGAACAGAAGTATGTATAAGTAGTTTCGTTACCAATATATTTGTGTTCATAATAAATGAATGTCAAGACCATTAAAAGTTGTACCATTGTAAATAATTAGTACATTTAATAAAAACTTGCACTTCAAATTGGATTACGTGTTCCCTTTTTTTCCATTTCTAACGCTCATTTCCTTATTTGCTGCTACATCTTTTGTGAACGTATGATACATAGCTTGCTGTTTGAAGCGTGGTGTACTGTGGCTAGGTTGTCTGAAGTATTGATCCTTTTGGTTGAAGTCATTATTCAGCTTGAACGACAGTTTATTCCTGCCTGTGCCTGTATGTCTGCCTTATGTATAGACATTTTTGTCACATACCAAAGGAAACATAAATTTAGCATGTTCAAAGACTAAGGAAGTGTCTTCATATCTTCTATTGAGGACTGTGGTGTGTGTGTGTGTGTGTGTGTGTGTTACCAGCTGTGTCTGTAGGTAGTGTTGATGTTAGTCATGGGAATTGGAGTTTACTGTTTTAAATTTTTAATCATTATAGGATAATCCCTGCAGATAAGTTTTTATTGTTGCTATTACGGGTTATTTGAACCTGAAAGTAATGAAAATGTTATTTTTAATATTCCATGATATTAATTCATGGATAGAATTTTGATTTCCTTGTGTATTCTGACACTGCCTAGTGATTTGCACTTATGAAAGCAAAGTTGCTTTCAAGTAATTCATAATTTTAAACCTTTTGATAACCATATAAAACTATGAATAGGCATAATTATACTTTCCCTCTTGCTACATTGAATAAAGACTTGCACATGTGAGAGGTGAACACCATTTTATTGAGGGCTACATAAAATTCATACTAAGATCTTAGGCACATTAATTTCACTTTGCAATAACAATATGTTCATATGTGTTCTTTGGTTCACTCTGTAAAAAAAAGTATGTTCATACATGTTCTTTGTGTATGCAAAAACAGTATGCATAAAGGAGAGATTTTTCCCTGTCAACATGTTCATCTGTATTTGAGTTTGGGAACTACTGGATGGACTTCTATGAAATTAATTAGACCCCTTCTTATAAAAACTTGTATTACTGGTTTCATAAAGATTGGCATCATATTCTTTATGTGGGAGTATTATGAAAAGAAAAAATATGGTAATTTTATGCTGTGATATGGATTGCAGTGTTCCTTTATTATTATTATTATTATTTGGGAAGTCCCCAATTTGAATTCAGGGCTGAAAACTTTAGCTTATCAGGATCAACGTTGTAACTTGTTAGGACTTGCATTTGGTTGCTGTGTTTGAATGCAAACACTGTAGAATTATTTCTTAATTAATATTTATGTATGTGTAATACAAGTGATGTGTTTGCACTTATCATAGATTTGTTTCAGTTAAAAATGTTCATGTATTAAGTGTGACAGTGTTTATGTGGTAAGGTACATCTTGCAAAATGGTTTCTGCCATACTCCCATTGTCAGTTGTACTACATAATAGCAGTTTACAACAAAGTTATGGTGGCAGTATAATCATTACATCATTTGGCAGTTGAAATGTTACTGTCTACTTTTCACTTGGTAATTTGATTAAATGATGGCTGTTTTATTAATGATATATTTGGCAATTTAATTTGATTTCTGTTTCTTTCAGTTGAGGAAAAGCAATGGGATCAGAACACAGTTCACAGCAGGGACCTGCTTCATCCAGTGGGGGCCATGTCAATCTGCAGAGAGGAAAGTCTGCTCCAGAGGGAGATGCAGGACCAGACAGTGGGGAGGGAATCAGACCTGGCAGCATCTCACCTGGCCCTAGTATATGTTCTGATTCAGATTTGCCATATATCTCATACACTGTCAACAGGCCTATAGGAGGTAATAAATGTATCATACACTGACAGGACAGCTGGAATATACATTAATATCCTTAAATGAGTATAAGTATTTTTGGATTGGAAAGTTCATTTATGTAAGACTGTATGTTTTCATGTTAGTGTGGAATGTGGGCATCAGCATGTAGGAGGAAACATACTGCTTCCATTTCCATTTATGTTCATAGTTTTGTTTGTGGTTATGGGGAATACCAGTCTCCAGTCTGAACATACATTAATTTGTTTGCAATTATTTAATGTTACTTCAAATTGGATTTATTTTATTTCACCTTACATTACATTACTGGAACTTTTAAACAAGCATCTAAAAGAACCCAACTAGAATAACACAAACTGCGTAACTTCAATGTGCCACATCATTGTGTAATTCACCTCATGTTACATGAAGTTACTGTAAGAGGTTTATCAGTCTCATCATTTATTATGTCGTTTGTTATGTTGGCTACCTATAGTTACACAGGCTTCCAGAAATGTGCTGAACAGCCATATTAATGCTTACAGAATTGTGTGACTGCTGGTTAGTATTCTGAGGGTGATTGTGTCTTGCAACCTGATCCAGGATATGGTGTCTGCCCCAGAACTTCTTGATGTTAGCACTTATGTTCATAATACACTGTTTCTAATCATTGCTTAAGGCTGGGTTTCTGCGTGTCAAATTTCCTAGATTCTCCAAAATTGCCACATAAACATGGAGGTCACCTACAGCGTGGGAAGTCTCTGGGGTCCAATAGTCGAAAGAGTGGTGGGGTAATTCCCAAGAGGCAGTTCTCAATGAACAAGTCATCAGCCCATAATATTGTTGTGGTGAAACCTGCTGCCAACACTGAAGCCATGGACAAGGACCCAGACTTACTTCGATTGCAGGTGAGAAATATTTTAAATTTCCACTTCTTGACTAATATGGGAAAGACTGTAAATACTGACTGTTGTGAAGTGCATGAAAATTACTTTCTAGGCAAGTTGGCTAGCATTAGTATTTCTAACTCATAATGGGGAGGTTATAAATTTAAACCTTGGTTGTTCTGATTTAAATCTGTTGTCATTTTGTTTATTGTACTTAACCCTACTCCCAGATTTCAAATATTACTTACAAAAAGGCCAATACTTCTTTCTCCCTTATCCTTCAAAATGTACTGTATATGATCATGGTGTCATCTCATTCACTGCAACCTCTGCAGTTGGGAAAGCAGTGCCAGTGGATTCATATGGGCAAATTTTAATTCACCTACTATGCCTCTTCTGAGATTTGGGATGGGGACTTTGTCATGAATGACATATAGTTAAGTTACATTAAAATGTCTGCAAATTTCTGGTGCAAAATCTGTTTCTACATAAATGTGCTACAGTCACTGAACTGAATCATTTCATTGCAGAATATGTCTATATGTGTGTGTCATCCATTAGATCTGCCCCCTTTTCCAGCTGATTCAGTTGTATGCCTTACAGTAAAAATGTATGTCATTAAATAACAGTGTGTGATGTGCTGTGGCCTATTTTTGAAGTTAGTCACAGTTACAAAATCCTTAATGAACCCAGCTATTTGTAGTGGTGAGACTTTTCTTGATTTGTCTCAGCTATTCCTGGTAAATTCTTGGATATTGCATTCATTCTGACAAAGACCACTGAAATCCAGAACCTCTTGATCTACTTATGATTTTTTTTTTAAATGATTTGATGCTGCATAACAATTGCTGTTGATATAAACTTGTTAAAGAACTTATAGATGCTTATGTTTTGATGGTTTGGTCTGCCTGATACATCTTGTGAACAGCGGGACAAGTATAGGTTGCTATTAAAGAAGGGATTAATGAATTTAATGTCTGGACTGTTGGAGCTAATGATATTTAGTAAGAGCCTGCAATATTGGTGTTCTCCATCTCTTAACCCTTCAGTGCTAGCCTTGGTGACCTATACAGTCATGGATGCATTTAAGGGTACCATAAATTCAAAACCCTTCCACAGTGGGCAGTAGTTGGAATTTAAACCACAATGTCATTGAAAGGTTAACTTTCCTATTGGTAATACATAATGAAAATATAGAAATCGCAGTCTGTAATGCACAAATACATTGTTCATCCTCATGTCTCCATATTATGTGTGTAGTTGTTTAGTGACCTACAAAACCATTAGTAGAAACCCCAGTTATAAAAGATAAGTAATATTCAGTATGTGAAGCTGCTTGAAGCAAGGTACACTTGCAGTTTTGTGAGTGACACCCACAGGTATTGTGACTGCCCACCAGAGTGTGCCCATGTTCCTGCCAATTATGCGAGGGACATTAAACCTGCCAGCAGTCCGGGATCCAGAGGTTTTGGAACGTCTTGACCCAAATGGACTACTCAGTCTATGTCTGCGATATCAACAACACATTGCCTTATGCAGTGAGGTGGTTGCTTCAGAGCAGGTGCAGCTGGGTCACAAAGTTCGCGATGTGAGTTGCTCTGATCTCATGTCACAGTATTTAGAATCATAACATCCATGTTGTTTCATCTTCACTGATGTTTCAGTTTTGATCATAATTTATTTTAATACAGATACTGACCACTGAGGAATCAGGGTTCAATTCTCACCTTCGCCAGGGACTTCACCTTTATAGATTTTGTAATAAATAAGTCCCTGCTGTCATCACTAATGTCAAAACATCCTGCCACTGGATGCTATCACAAGCTTTATGAGTAAGCTTAAATAAGCAAAAATATGAACAATATTATGCATAAACTGTTATTTAGTAACCTCCATTATCTTCTATGTATCTGAATAGTACTACGCATTTTATTGTAGATCAAGTCATTATCAAGCATTTCTCTAAATACTGTCACTGTTCACAAAAACACTTAGTAATTTACAGTACCTGTCACTATTGTATTTGGTTAACTTATACTTTTATTCACACCAAACAATTGTAAAGGTAGTGGGGTCTTAAGGGGAGCAATTAATAATGTTATGGTGAAATGTTTATTCCTTCTTGATGAGTTGTAGAATCTCAGTTTTCTACAGTTACTTTGAAACTTTGTCATAGGCTTCTGTGCGTAATAACTTGGAAACACTTTTTAATATATAGTTTACTTTCTTCACTTTACATCACGGTACTTTACTTTACCAATACTAAACAAGACTTGGTTTTGTGTGTGTAGTCCCCCCCCAAAATTATGGTTCTGTTGGAGAGGGAGTTGACAGATTTAGCTATTTAACAGTTTGGAAATCACTGACTTACTGTTTTTATTATAACCAACTATTGCAAAATTATACATCACAATATTTTCTTTATATGATGTTCACTTCTACATGCTCCGACACTTCCTTGTCATCTTCAGAGAGTTTCAAAAGCCGTACTTTGCTATGTTACTTAAATCATTAAAAATTAAAATTGTTAAAATTGCAATTTCATAAACTTATTGGATTAAAATATTATTTGTTCATCGCTGAGTGGTACAGTATATTCTATGTGACATTACAATATCTTGTGGAAGCAGTGTGTTTATGTGGCTGCATATACAATTCCTTGTTGCTGTTGCATGTGTGCTGGTCTGGCATGTACATTAGTTGGTTATAATAAAAATAATATAAAGATGCATGGTACATGCATTAAAACTTTACCGTACTGTCTGTAGTAGCAGAGTGGGCAAACAAAAGTTACAGCTGTTAGATTGTGTCCTGCTATGATGTATTAAATGAAAAATATTGTCACGGTGGTTGACAAATGACCCCAGTATTCGGCCTTCTGTGATGGTACCTTATCATGAAGCTAAAAGGAACTTTCCTCACTAGGATATCTAAAGGCATTAGAGCGAACAATACTGTCATCTTACTGGCACAGGTCCTCAATGTAGGTCACATACAGTGAATATGACAGGCTGCTTGTTTAAACACCAATCAAAGGGGAAATATTGTTATTGTGTAATTAAAATGGTTTGTGCACTTCCAAGCAGTGACAATATCTAGAATGTTTGGAATTGACCTGTCTCTTTTACCTTAACTTAAATTGCTTGTTGAAATGTATGTTGCAACTCTGCAGATTGACTCTGAAGTCTCCAGACTGATGTCACTCATGACAGAACGACAGAGGAAGTATGCTAAGTACGCAGAAAAGCTTGGCAAAGTGCATGAACTGTCTCACCAGTTGAATCGCTGCCACATGGTGCTGAACCAGACATTAGAAAGCATGGAAACTCTTAACAACACCCTTCCTGTTGAGGAGCGGCTGGAACCATTTGTCTGGACAACTGGCTAAATCATCAGATGGCCAACATCTGTCTGGCCTTTCCAGACTGCAGCTTGTGTCACCAGTAGTCAGACACTTTGTTCTGTGTGTGTGTGTGTGTGTGTGTCACATGCACACAGATATTTGTGAGTATATGGGAAGCGAGCGATACACAGTGTAACCATAATGATAGTACTGTGCTGCCTTCTGTTACAAACTTCATTTCAAGGTAGTGTATGAAAGTGTGTAAGCTTTGTAAATAAAACATCCCAGTCTTCACAGGTGTTCTTCCATCTCTGAATCTTATAACATAATGCTGCAGTGGCATACCAAGGGGGGTGGGGGTTCAAACACCCCCCGAAATTCCGAAGGCCCTCCAAAATCGTGCCAAAATCAACCCAACTGTGAAAACTGTTAAGAATTGCTGAATTTACGATGCCAACACCCCAAGATGTTCGCAAAAAAGGCAGTAAAATTCTAAAACTACCGCCGGTTCGCAATTGTTTTACATTAGCAATGACAAATAAATTTGTTGTTATCATATATGAGGGTCGTACCGAAAGTCATGAGCAACCATTTTTTGCATGCAAACCGGGAACAGCAGACAAAGGAGAGTATGGTGGTAGATGGAACCAGCTGTTGTGTTATCCTTGAGTGTCTCGTGACATCAATAGTTGCATCACGTGACCAGTATCACTCCTAACAAAATGGCCGACAACGATATGTCGTTTCGCCAGCATGCTGTCATTGAATTTCTCGTTAAAGAGGAAATCCCTGCTGCAGAAATTCACCAGAGACTTCAGCGTGCTTATGGAAGTGTGTGCATGGGTGCGAGCAGTGTTCGAAGATGGGTGAAACATTTTAAAGAT
>Ga0136643_10006669_pt1 | contig 16555 bp, 7 predicted proteins | sample TergutLab28metaG_FD_96883 | JGI IMG/M metagenome (GOLD analysis project Ga0136643, IMG submission 96883) | Labiotermes labralis P1 segment gut microbial communities from Petit-Saut dam, French Guiana - Lab288 P1 (version 3) (version 3) | ecosystem: Host-associated > Arthropoda: Insects >... | reverse complement strand
CTCGACATGTTTCGGTCCTAAGATCATCATCAGGGAGCTATATTTTCCTTGCTAAAGTCACATTAAAAATAGTCACTGATTAACTTCGTTGTACTAATAGGGTGTTGTGGCAGCACGAAGTTAATCAGTGACAATTTTTAATGTGACTTTAGCAAGGAAAATATAGCTCCCTGATGATGGTCTTAGGATCGAAACATGTGGGAGCAGTTTTAGTGTTTTAATGTGAAACTTTTATATAAGTGCATTAGTTGGTGTATTAATTGAGTAATTTTGTCAGTGTCTTTAATGTTAAATTTGATCGAAATCGGTCCAGCAGTTCTGTTGCTGAAACAGGCAGGGGAACAGACAAGGACAGATATACTCTGTTCCCCTGTCCTGTATGTTCATCATGCTTTACGCTAACGTCATAAACAGAAACCATTTTGAAGGAAGTGGACCGAACGTACGCGTTGTAGATTAATATATTGTGGTTTAATTTCTCGCTGAATACCGTGGATTTTGTTCCTTGCGTTCCTCGTATATTAAAATTTGAAATGTGTTACCGGACAGGAAAGTCACACAAAATTGAATTATTATTCAAGAATTGAATATCAGAGTAACGTGTAACAGTTGAAGGGAAAGCGTGCATAATATATTGAATTCGTTCGGGCGGCCGCTGGACGATAAGCAAGCCTTCGGACGAAAGAATTTAATATCTGAACAGGTGCGGACAATCTCTGGGAACCTCTGCTTTCTCGATCATGAGTTATAAAGAAGTTACCGTGTTGGAGCCAGAGTGGAACATGTTCCCTTATTAACGTAAATTTATCTGTATTTGAAGGCAATTTCTTTTTTTTGGGGGGGGGGGGAGAAAATACACATTAAAGGAGAACTTTGGATAGACGGCACGGAAATGCAGATATACTTAACCAAACTGATACAACAGCAATAATGTTACCTTTAAAATACAGCTATGATTGCCGGTGATTTTCTTAAGAGAGTTATCCTTTCTTTCTTATAATAAAACCAACTAGACGCACTGATTTCTCAAAGTTGCTTTAGAACTCTACATGTTTCGGACTGTTCCTCTGTCTTTCATCAGGAGTTTTTCACTGAACATACAACAATACATACAGGTTTGCTGACAGCAAGCTGTCAGCAAACCTGTATGACATATATCATTGCTGTGTGTACATTGAAAAACTCCTCATGATGGACAGAGGAACTGTGCGAAACATGTTGAGTTTCATTCCAAAAATAACTTTGAGAAATTAATGTGTCTAGTTGGTTTTATTGTAAGAATTTATCAGGATGCACGGTCACCTGAACTTCAAATTACTTATCTACATACCACAATGGTATGTCCTACACTAATGTGTATTGTAAACTTATAATTTTACTTATTTCGTGTTAAAACTTGTGTTAGAGAGTATATGTTTAAATAGCTTAAAGTAATTCTCTTAAAATCATGCTCAGCAGCTTTCCAGATAAGTTGGCAAGAATTCGTTTTCCATAACACGAAGTATTGTCTTGATCAAGGGACTGTCAGACGTGCGAGCAGGTTCATATCGTACTAGAAGTAAAATTTTTTGACCGTTACTTGTAAGCCCTCATTTCTTTATATCTTTTTCTTGTTGTCTGTTAAGTCAACAGTAAACAAGTATTTCGATGGGCTAAAATTTTGAGGTTCTGTATGACCAATACATATGTCAAAAAAGATAATCAACATTGACCTACAATGTAATAAATTCTTTTAACTTGTAGTAATACTCCATAATAATAGTAATAGCAGTATATGATATATAAAGTGGGCCGAAAGTAGATATACAGTATATAGTATACCTATATATCTGTACCTACTTTTGGCCCATCCTATATGTACAATATTGAATGCCGGTAATAGTGTGCGTCCGGTGGGCTGAATTTTATGAACAACTGAGAAGAGCCCAGTGTCCAAAATTCCTACCGCGACCGAGGGTTTCTTTACCTCTAACATTTCCTATTTTACTAACTAAAATGTCGTTCAGTCAAAACACAACAATACATTCAACAGTGACTGAACGGCATTGTCCATTTTCGTTGTTACACCGTGCATGTTGTCGAGTTACTCAATTATTATACCAACAACTGCACATATATAAAATTTATAAAATTTTACACATTAAAACATTAAAACGCTCCGACATGTTTCGGTCCTAGGACCATCATCAGGGAGCCATATCGTCCTTGCTAAAGTTACACTATAAAAAGTCACATTAATTTCGCTGTACCGGTTGGGTATTGTGGTAGCATGCCGTGCTGTCAGGGCACTCTGCGCAACATAACATTACACAACACGGCATGCTGCCACAATACTCAACTGGTACAGTGAAATTAATGTGACTTTTTATAGTGTGACTATAGCAAGGACGATATGGCTCCCTGATGATGGTCCTAGGACCGAAACGTGTCAGAGCGTTTTAATGTGTAAAATTTTATAAATTTTAAATATGTGCAGTGGTTGGTATAATAATTGAGTAGAACAGCATAGTATCTAGTACTACAACACAACGGGATGACTCCCATCAAATTTCCTATTCTGTTATGCGATAAGTACTGATTATGTTAGCCATTCTGAAATGTGTGACTTTCTGCGGTGAAGATGCTGTGTAGACACAAGGTTTTGTTTGACGGAGTGATAGTTTTCATAACTAATGTTATCTGTTAGTTGAACTGCTTTATAGCTGTGGTAAACATATTCTTCCAGATTTTTACGTTTTGTTGACCTATCCTAATATAATGATAGTCTGTTTTTACCAACTCGATGCACAAATTCTTTATTTCAATACATTTCTTACATTCCCCTACATGTTTCGAGCACTATTGTGCTCTCTTCAGGAGGACAATTGTATTAACACTACATCTGGTACCGTCACTCTCTTTGTGTGACTGCTCAGTACACAGGTGACGAGAGGACTCGTACCCTGTGTACTGAACAGTCACCCAAAGAGAGTGACGATACCAGATGCTGTACTAATACAATTGTCCTCCTGAAGATGAGCACAATAGTGCTCGAAACATGTAGGGGAGTGTAATAAATGTATTAAAATATAGAATTTGTGCATCAAGTTGGTAAAAAAAAAAGACTGACATTCTTCCAGGTACAAGCTTGTGATGCACATTTCACAATACGGAAGACAGGCAGTACAATAGCCTACTTGAATGTACACAGGACAGGCATTTTAGGTGTTTGTAAATTTATATACTACCAACATTACGACTTGAGAGACATGTTTTGGTGTTTCCTTGCGAAACAATATTTGTTTGCATTGCGATAATCTAAAGAACGTCGTATCGGAGTTCACAAATTTTCTGCAAATCTAGCAGCAGCTTTAAAACTCAGGAGCCAGTATATTGCGATGTAGCCAGCTCATGCATTTTTTTTTCGCGCGACAGCCTTCAGTGGGCCAGGGCCTCCTCATTCACGAGGTATCTAGATCACACACAACGACACACCACAGACGGTAGGACTCCTCTAGACGAGTGATCAATTCGTCGCGGAGACCTCTACCTGACAACACACACAACACTCACAACAGACAAACGTCCATGGCCCGGTGGGATTCGAACCCACAACCCCAGCAGGCGAACGGCCGCAGACCTACGCCTTAGACCGCGCGGCCACTGGGACCGGCAAGTCCATGCTTAGGATGCACAAATATTGGGAACCGCCGTACATAACTTAGTCACCACGGCAATGTGGCGCACTGGACTGTGCAGCCCTGTCTTGTATATTTCAATAATATTCCTGTTCTACGTTTAGCACATTTAGGAACGAAAAAAAAATTTAGTTTCTTCAGAACATTCTTAGAAATCTACATACGATCCCGTTTCTGTCCTCACTGCGCTCCTGCAAGCTACGTTGTCGGTGTCTGACTGCCTGCCCTCAATTTCTGAACGCTAGACATGCCACTGTGACACTAGCATCACGGATTTGCACAACGCTAAAGCCCTCATTAATGCATGTTTACAAAATACTGCATGACAAAGTACTATGAACACGTTTACAAACAATGCGAATTGTTTTGAAGTCCTAAAAGATAATCCGAAAAGACAAACGCATTAAAGTCAAGTGGGTAAAATAATCGTGTTCAGAGTCTGACAACTTAAGAACATCGCTTCGGTAACACTGTTAACACAGCGATTCCCAACCCGTGTTCCATGGAACTCCGGTGTTCCGCAAGGTGCGAATAGGTGTTCTGCGTAAAACATCTGAAAATCATAGAGTTCATGGATTTTGTATTAAATTTGAATTGGCGTATTTGATCATAGTTGAATATACTGTTTGTACAATCATTTTTGTAAGAACCTTTCACTTGACTGCTAACAGATCTCGTTGCGCTGAATGTTGTTTAATACACGAAGGACCACATGACAGAAGCGTTCCGTAAATATTTACTAAGTTAAAAAGATTTCCGTGACCAAAAGAAAATGTTGGGGAAAAAGTACCGCAGCTTCATTCTGACTAAGCGGTTTAAAAGTTATGGGAAGTCGTCAGAGACAAAGAGTGAATTTATTCTCTGCTACCGCTTTCCATTCACTGAACTGTGCTTGAATTCGCTGTCTTGTTCTCAAACAAACGAGCACACTGACATAAAATTACCGTCATAACGAAAAAAATTTTCCTTGCGACATTTATAATCTTTCCTTATTCATCTCCGTATATCACTCCATCTGATCACGCCCATGGTGAATTTTTTATGCTAACAAAGTGGGTATCCTTCAAGAAGAGTCGCTGTAATTTCTGTGACTTAAATGATCCATCACCTCTATCTACACTCTTCCGGCACGCACAACTTTTGCTCTGAACCTGCGCCCTCTTTTGGAGATGTCTTTGTAATTGCACTGCATACCGTGATTTAGGGCAAACGCGTTTCTCCTTAATGGCATTCCCTAGAGTAATTCTATTGCTCATAAATATTATGACAGGATCTCTTACTGCGGCTGCAGTATCATGTCGTTAGCGCTTCTGCTTCGCGTTTGGTAGGTCTGGGGAGCAAATGTTGGCCCCTAGGCCGTTTAACCCAAGGTGCTGGTGACTTTCTTAGTCACTCCAGGTACATTTTGCGACCATAAATTATAGAGCTCCCATTTTCTTCCTTATCTTTAGCAATTCGTCGCTCACAAATCATCTTGCCATTCGCAGGTACATGACGCACACAGATTGTAAAGCGTTGTGGGCTATTTCATGAAGCTAAATTTAGACATTTAATTTGTCAGGTAAAATGTTGTTTGTTAAATTTATTGGTAGATATGTTTCTATATTATTTTATTTCATATCCTTTTTATAATCTTTACCTTTTAGTCTAATTTTCAAGCGGCCATAACTCCGTAACCCTTTAAGACCGGACACCTGTTTATATAAACTTCGTGACCACACAGGCCACACAGTTATGTCCACAACTCATGTCCGGACCGAAGGCTGTAACAGCCTTCGGTCCGGACACTCATCCATCCTGCCTGCACTTAACTTGAAACCAGCAGCAACTTGAGAACCAGACGGCCTATGTGGTAACCTATGCTATCGTCGTGAGGTCCTGATGATGGGCATAATGGTGCCCGAAACATGTTGAGCCTAATGTAAGCGTAATAAAGTAATAAGTGGCATCTAGTTGAATTTTATTCTTCATTTGTCAAGATGATGCACAGTCCAATACACATCAGATTCTTCATTACTAAACTGCACGGTCGAGTGCCTGTCCTTCGCTTCCAAAAGTTTAGCTCTCCTGCCTAGATTTCTTCATGTCTCTCCTGTTTCCTGTAGGCAAATTTCAGAATGCCGATCCCAGCTTCCGCGCGTTCTAAAGCGTGAGTCTGGGGCTGCTCTCTTGATGGAATTGCGGGATCGAATCCCACCGGGGGTATGGAGGTTAGTGTATTGTGAAAGTTGTGTTTTTTGCATATAGAGGTCTCTGTGACGGCCCGATTGCTCGTCCAGAGGATTCCTACCGAGTGTGGTGTGTCTGAGTATGATCTCGAAACTTCAACAATGAGGCGGTGTAGGCCAGAGTAGGGCAGTGGCACCACAAGATAAATAATTTCAGGGTAATGCTTTATTTTTATCCTTGTACCGTACATTTGTTGGTCATAGTACAAAATAAAGGAACAAAAAGAAACTAAAATTCAGCACAGTAATTCAAGTTAGGTCGCGACACCTTCTTATAATATTCTTGGTAGAGGACATCCCGTTGTGTTTAAAGTACGTCAGTAAAATGTAATTATATACGTACTCCGTCTATTTTACTATTGGCCAATAGTAAAATAATAATGCAATAGTATATATTTGTGTCAGACGGAGTACATACATAATTATATGTGCGTGTCACATCTTTCCGGTGTATGCCGTGTGTCCAGCCAATGTCGTCCCCCGCGATTTGATCACGCTGACGATATTCGGTTAACAGCAACTGCGAAATATGCAAATTTTGATACCCCTTACTACATGTGCACTGCTGTCTTCGTCAGCTTGCATCCTTTGTCTTCCTCAGGCTCTTACCTCTACAGACGCCTTGTCGATGAATAGTGCCACTATCCTGAGACGAATTTACAGTAAAGCCATATTGAATCGTCATGATAGTGTTATTTCTTTAATGCTACTTCAATATTATCCTCTTATCTGCGCATAGGTCTTCATAGTTTTCTGTTTCTTTCGGGCGTACTATTAAATTTTTATACTGATGTCTTATATGTGGCGTGCATTCTGTATGTCCTGCTCATCTCTCCTAATTTGCCGGTGGAATCTTAGGCTTTGATCCTGAATGTTATCCTATGATACTCGTACTCTGCGCGTATGTTACTGCTGTTTTCCCGGTTACGTATTCTGCTTCAAGCCCACAGAAGAATTCTTTAATCGAAACATAGTCTATCCTGACACCAGGCTGTCATTTCCTAGCTCCGAGGTATTTGCGGAATTAACAACGTCGAGGGGAAACCAGGAACTGTATAATCCGTTAACGCTCGCTTGATGTGAATTTCGCATGCTCCATACAAACCTCAAGTTATTTGGTATGTAGCTCCTACATTAATTATAGGTTGTTGCATTCCGCCATAATGTTATAGACTCTTAGGCCGTGCTTCGTGCTATGTAGCAAGTGATTAGTCTCGCCACTTCCAGCAACGACTTTCATCTCCTGTTGGCGGTGATGTCTCCCTGATTCTGTCGCCAGGCAGGACTGTCCTTCTCGCCTGGTGGTGTTGAAACCATCAGGAAATCCCTGATGAGAAAGGAAATATGCAAAACGGTTGGGGCAATGACTAAACCGCATGGAAGTTAGAGGCATGCAGCTCCCGCAAGCCAGGAGGAGCAAACCTCATAATGGCGAAAGGATAAGTAGAGGAGATGGGAAGTATGAAGGGGAAGTCTGGGATGCCAGGAGATTTGTAGTGGTTGATTCTTGTTGCCTCCAACTCCGGGGTATTGACGTGCTGACCGCCTGTACACCGGCGATACGCTTGTATCGGATTCATATTGCGTTGGACTGGCAGTAATAAGATTTCTACGAGCTAAATTTGCCTTCGCAAATTCCTGTGGTAATTGCGTGTCTCTCCACTTATGTATTTCTGAACATAACAAGCTTCTGATTTCTGTCTGTTGAAGTTTTAACTTCGGATTTGCGAATTAAATGGCGGTAAAATAGAGTGGACTGGATGTATAGCAGAGATACAGCGAGGAGCAAGTGGTGATTGGCTGTGTTGTGTAGGGTTCTTTTTTTTTTTTTTGGAGGTCATAGTCGAAGACCAAATAAATAAAATCTTCACGTCTGACGGAACCGAACGTTTTATTGCCAATGTCACAAAAGCTCGCGACTGTGCTCTATCCTGAACCATAAGAATCCACCACATGACACCACCCACTCTGTGTTTAATATAAAATTTTCCTCTATCCATAGAACTTAAAGTTGTCCCCCCCGTACTGGCTTGCCGACTCTCATTGTGTGTGTATTTCACAGCTCTCTCATGCGCAGTCTTTGTTGTCACATCATATTCCCCCTCTTAAGATCACCGGAATAATATCGGTTGGTATAGTTAGTGAATACACCGTTACGTTATTTTCCTGTTTTGCTGACCGTGCATCTCAGTATAGTCTTAGTAATTAACCAACTTAATGCACAAAATCTTGTTTTATAATAGTGCTCGAAACATGTAGAGGCATATAATAAACTTATTATAAAACAAGATTTTGTGCATTAAGTTGGTTAATTACTAATACCATTACGTTATTTTACTGACGACCGGCAAGTTAGTGATGAAGGAAAAGACTGAAGTATAAATATTAATGCGGATCTTAATAAAGCCTGTTGCGTGTATTTTATGTGACTATCTCACTGTCACCAATGGTTGACTTTGGTTGTAGCTGTCTTGATCTTCCGAGCTTTATTAAGACAAAATTCAGTGATTATTTCGGGTTTTTTGTTTTTGTTTTTGGCGCGACATCCCCCAGTGGGCCAGGGCCTCCTCATTCACGAGGTTTCTAGATCACACACAACGACCGCACCACAGTCGGTAGGACTCCTCTGGACGAGTGATCAGCTCGTCGCAGAGACCTCTACCTAACAACACAGCATTCACAACAGACAAACTTCAATGACCCCGGTGGGATTCGAACCCACAGTCTCAGCAGGCGAGCGACCGCAGACCTAAGCTTTAGGCCGCGCGGCCACTGGGACCGGCGGTTATTTCAGTAGTAATCTAAAATATGACAGGACAGCCTCTATAAGGCGGGGCTCCAAAATGTCTTCATTGGCCTACCCTTAAAATGAATGAAGATAATTCGAAAGTTTAGATAAAGCGGCCAAGTTAATTCTCACTCTTGAGGTGCGTCATCCCCGTTGTGTTGGATCAATATCAAAGAATTTTGTGTATTACACGTACAGTCGAACACAACTACATTTTACCTAGTAGTAAGTAGGAATAGTAGGAATACAACTACATGTTTCGGTCCTATATATGTGCCATCTTCAGGTTGAGATTCAACTAACATATCAGTTATATAAGATGTGTGGGGTGTTTTTCTGGGGGTTGGGGGAGGGGGGAACGAGATCTCGTTGTTTGAATAGTGGGTACCATGACCTAGGGCTGTTATAGTGGGTACCATGACCTAGGTCTGTTATAGTGGGTACCATGACCTAGGGCTGTTATAGTGGGTACCATGACCTAGGTCTGTTATAAGCGGATTTTTAGCTGTTATGTGCGCATGTCAAGTGGGTTACTATTCTAAGGGTATGCTATAATTGGTATCATTAGTAAAATGTACTTTAAAATACTCAAATTATACTTAAAACTAGTATATAGTTGTATTCGACTGTACGTGTAATACACAAAATTCTTTTATATTAATTCTTACGTTTTATAGTCGGGGTATTTGTTTTAAACAGGGCAGTAAGTTTCGCTTTGATATAAACGGCCCATTCATCCTCCTCCGAAGAGTAGCCAGCTCTCAGCATGTGGCAGGTAGATTGCTGGACCGCTTCAGTGAAATTCAGTGTGTGATGCTGATGTTGGCTGTGATTTCAGGGTCGTTTGATCATGAGGTCGCCGTGAATATTCTGAGAGAAATGTCGTCCTTTTGCGTGCAGATTCGTCACACGCGTGGTCGCACTACAGTGTCGTTATGTGCATTGTGTGTCTACTGCTTCTACATTCACGTGCTGCGCTTGCAAGCAATGAACCTTTTCCACTTACAGAGAAACACACACACACACAGTGGCGGACAGACCCTGATGGAAAAGGAACGGACAGTATAAATGAGAAGCGAACTGACAACCATCAAAACACAACTTTATGAAATTATGACTCAATCAGCTATATGTTTCGACCCCTTAGGTGTCATCATCAGGCTGATTCCAAAACATATTAGGAAGTGTACACATTATATATGAAAAAGAGATCTCACTTTTACAGATTATGTTACAAGTCCAGTTTCTTATACTATCAATTTCAAGATTAAAATTTGTAAAAATAGCTTTTAAAATCTTCAAATTAAAAAATTAGCAAATGTCGGTAATGGAAGTTTACGTGAAGTTCTACTGGCGGTTGTCATGTGGTGGCTTCCTATGACAGTATGTAGTGCATTAGAAATGGTTTGATAGTCCATGGTTATATAATATGTATTTCCAGTACTTACATTTTGAGTGTAGTGTTTCGGTGTTAGGGCCTATGTCACTCCCCAGCATGTGTCCTGTTTACATCATAGTGAAGGTATTGCGTAGCGACAGCGTGTAGTTGACGATACACCATCTGTCCAGTGCCGTGTTGAACTATTCAAATATTTTGTTTTTAAGTAATATTGCTTGTATCATTAATCTGTGTGCTTTCCTTTGTGCGTAATAAATATTATGTCCATAATGTCTTTCATGTGGCTTAAAGAATTGCCATGATTTATTAAATGGTGGGCATGGGCTGAATTGCTGTAATTATTTTTGTAGGCCAAGGCGTGTTCTTTAAACCTTGTTTGGAATTTTCTACGTGTTTGCCCGATATAAACATGTAGCTAATTGAGTCGTTATTTTATAAAGTTGTGTTTTAGTTGTTGTGGTTGTCAGTTTGCTTTTTATTTATATCCCCAACACGACGGAATGCATAAAGTTAAGCACGGAGAATGTAACATTATAATAATGACATGAGTTTGCCATATGTTCCTTGCAACCCTAATGTTCTCTTGAATACTGAAAACCGAAATGCTTCGGTGGAACACGTTACGAATAATGAATGAGAACGGGCAGTATACATAAGACGTATGTCAACTGGATTAGAACACTTATTGCTAGGCAGCCGTACGGCCTCCTTTATAAAGGATAAACATAAGATTAAAATATCTCATATTGGAGGACAGGCTAATTAATAAAAACCAGAGATCCGCCTCAGAAACGATAAAAATCGAAATAATGCCAATGCCACCTAATGCCAATGCCACCTAATGCCAATGCCACCTAATGCCCGTAATTAAAACAGCTAAAAACTTTTGTATTTGAAATACAGGATTATTCGAAATGATTGTCGGGGTTTTAACAACTGCCACCTCATTCTCCAGATGCAACCGCGTGTGATTTCTTTCTATGGGGTTACGTCAAGGATCAGGCTTATGTTCCTCCTCTTCCCGCAAGTATCCCGGAAGTGAAGGTACGAATCAGAACCACCATTGAAACCATCACCGCTGACATGCTTCAAACAGTTTGGAACGAGGAGAAGGTATGTAGTCAAACACAACTTAATCACTGAGGTGTATTTAATGACTGTGATGGACTGTGATGCACAACGCCACACCTGCCGAGAACAACCCCCCAGCCCCCCTTCCACAAATTAGAGTTATGGTCTAGTTTATATTTCATGTATTTTGTAGTACTACCTGTATCTGTTATGTTTCATAGTGTTTTATCTGACCCCTGTTTTGATTCGGTTTGTCAAACTGTGCGTATGTAGAGATCTCTACACCACGCGCGCGCGCATGCATATAGCTAGCCCTTAAGTTCCCTAGACAACCTGATGATGGCCAATACAGGCCGAAACATGTAGTTGTTTCCTTCACAGTCATTAAATACACCTCAGTGATTAAGTTGTGTTTGACTACATACCTTCTCCTAGTTTCACACACACAACGGGGATGACACACTTCCTAGAGTTTGGAACGAACTCGATTATCGCGTTTATGTTTGTAGAATCACAAAGGGTTCACATATAGAGCACCTGTAAGGTATGTAACAAAACTTGGAATGTTGTTCTTTTAAATAAAAAAATACATATACTCCTATCTCAAGCGTGTTGTTAAAACCCCGACAATCATTTCGAATAACCCTGTATATTAATAGCCACTTGTTTGTATGTAGGGATGACAGGGAAAAATGTAGTGTATACATTCTGTAATGAACACATTAACAGCCTTACAGGTAACGTGAAAAGTAACAATAACACTGGATATAAATACATCTTTATAAATCAGGGTTTACAAAACAACGTAGTAAATAAATATAACAGGTAAAGAGACATGCAGTTTACTGTAATGCTGTGTGACAGCTGCATCAATTAGTATATCGAACAAACTGGCAAATGGAACACACGTTTCATCGAGTATAGTCTGTAAATAATATCTGAATGTTCTGGACAAGGACGCCAAAGATTGTCAACAGCGGGTCACATGATATTAAGTTTATATGTGCGGGCGCCACGAGTATAATTGAGAAAGGGGCAGAATTACTTGTATATATTGTTACTTTTTTTTTTGACTGTGCATCTCGATACACCCGTGTAATGAAAACCCTCTCGATGCACTATTTATCATCAGTTTCTTTCGTCAATCAACCTCTACATGTTTCGGGCATATTTGTAAACCATCATCAGGAGGTGTAGTGTATATATACAGTTGGTAAGTGTTGTATATATAAAGTATACCTCCTGATGATGGACTGCAAATATGCGCGAAACATGTAGAGGTTGATTGACGAAATAAACTGGGGGTAAATAGTGCATCGAATGGGTTTTCATTACACGGGTCTTGGTAACTATTTAATTAAATTTCACTCTCCAAAACTTTTGACGGCGGATTAATCCGCACTTGTCTTTGGTTTCCCTTTCTGTCAGACAAATGTCCATCCTGTATACGCAGCCCTGAGAAAGTACATTGAAGATGTTGGCTGATGAAAATGCAGCTGCCGTTGTATGACGTGGCATATTGACAGGACCGGTTTAAGGCTATCACAATGCATGTAGTTGCATGGGGTCTCACCATTCGTGGACCCCAGAAAGGCTGGCTGTTTTCCAGGTTTTCTATCAAATGTATTTGGTGTAAATGTGTGCTATCTGCTTTGTCGATTGAGGATTACATACTGGTAAAAAAGCCCTCCCATTACAGGCTTGGACAGGCCCAGAGGGTTACAGGAGTTTGAGGCTACCAGATTTCAAGACAGTCGGCACATAAAGGTGGTAAGGTTGTCAGCCCTACGCACCGGCCATCTTTATCCCCAGGAAATATTCCTGGTACTAATTTCTTTTAAAGGCTGTGTCAACCCCAGGGCCATAGTGCGGCCAGGAAAATTGTGCTAATAAAAAATTCCAATGACACCATCGGGAATCGAACCCGTGACCTTCCGGCTTGTAGCGCAGTGCCTGAACCAACTGTGCCACCGCGTGCCATTACTTATAGGCAGTACATCAAAATTTATTTTGTGTCCACAAATATTACAAAACAGTCCTGAATATTCGTTTCGATTTCTCTGAATCAGAACTTGTATTTTTATACGAGCGTAGTTTATGTTATAGATAAACTTCCCGTTGTTTCCTTTGCTAGTTTTTCCAGTTATTTCCTAAAAATATGACAACAGTAACACTATTACAGTTACATACACCTTACTGTAAGTAGTGTGGTGGCCTGAGAACGAGTGGCTACACCTCAAACCTTGCTTATGAATTCCCAGCTGCTCTTTTATTTGAATTGTGTTGAAAAGGCAACATGTATTCAAACATCACAAGATTGCGTTAGAAATCGGTTCGTATTTATTAGCCACCCTGATTCGTGTCATGCCCAAGAAGAGTATAAATTATAAATGTTAAATTTACTCCTGTGAATATTACTGCAATTTGAGCTCTAGTCTTTTTGGGATTATGGTAAGTCCAGTGAATAATAATAATAATAATTTGGGATTATGGTAAGTCCAGTGAATAATAAAAATAATAATTTGGGATTATGGTAAGTCCAGTGAATAATAATAATAATAATATTTATTAACTGCAATTGGGTTGTCACCCGGTGGCAGTGGTTATTTTACATGAAATTGGTTACTGATAAATTTAAGTCGGGAGGGCTACATGAGCAGCATGCAGTGGCAACTTGGAATGTTGGGAACCATCTCAGCATTTGCTTATAAACAGAGGGAAACCAAGAAAACCCTGTGTCGAGGTGTCCGGTCGCAGGACCTTCCGAATACTGACTTATAGCCAGCAGTCCGGTATTTAAAGTAAAAACAGCAATACACACACAGTACAACAATGGTGAGAATCATTTGATGAATCGTGCTGTGTTTGCGAAAGCTGTTATATTGACAAGACGTAGTGGAAGTGTACTACTGCACAGTAGGTATCATGTAGTATTGTATCAGTCGATGGGTTTTCCTAGTACTGCACCAGTTAATCCTTCTATTGTGCATAGAATAATAATAATAATAATAATACAGTAATAATGAGATGGGCTGGGCATGTAGCACGTATGAAAGAGAAAAGAGTCGTATGCAGGGTGTGTTGGGGAAACCTGATGTAAAGAGCCCACTTGGAAGAACCAGGCGTAGATGGGAGAATAATATTAAGATGGATCTTCAAGAAGTGGGATGTGGGGGCATAGATTGGATTTATGTGGCTTAGGATAGGGACAGGTGGCGGGCACTTGTGAATGCGGTAGTGAACTTCCGGGTTCCGTAAAATGCGGGGAATTTCTTGACTAGCTGAACTGGTTAGGTACTCAAGTATGACACTGTTGTATGGAGTATGGATTATGGAGTATCGTGAATAGAAATACAAACCCTATTGTTCATGAGCAGGTTGCTATGTATATTAATTGGCACTTGTATATTGTTGCAAGCTATCTAAAGGTTTTGATTCCTGTTGGTACAGCAATAATTATTGTTGCTAATGCAAAGTATGCTCGTTTGACACCGTCTCTTCCGACCGTAAATATATGTTGTGCTCATAATATGAGTCCTAGTACTCTAATTGCTTTTACGGCAAAGATTGTTCCCAGGTGTAAATTAGTTTATATTAGTTTATACTAGTTAGCACTACAAAATATATAACCTGATATTCGAATGTAATATCCGAAATATAGCATATTTAAGTGCCATCAGTAATGTTGCAAATTTGTGTTGATATATCCTTTTGTGCTACAGTAACAACCAAACTGTTCGTTACACTCAACTACGTATTTGGCAATCACAAATTCAGCTACATGTTTCGATTTAAGATTAATCCATCATCGGGCTGAGTGTAAAAATTATAAAGGTAAAATTGACAACTTGAAATCTCAACTTGAATGTTCAAAAATTATAGTTGTAAATTTTATCTTTCTAATTTGCCTACACCACGGCCTGATGATGGCTTAATCTTATGTCGAAACATGTAACTGATTTTTTATTTCCAGATACATTGTTGTGTTTGAAAGATATTTATTGGTTTTGATATCGAAAACACCGAAATCTGCTTTCACTTAGATTCGTTTGTGATGCCGCCCCGATCCCCGCTGATGCTCACTGTAGTTCGTTGCTACCCGGCAGACGAAAGGTGGAGTGGAGTAGCTAAACCAAGGACTTCCACTTGAAGTTGGCTGTGTGGCTTCATGATTTATTGGACGAATACCGTCCACGTCAAGTGGGTGTTGAGGTCTAAATTGACACAAATGACAAGCAACTGACTCGGGCTGACCAAAGCGCTCTCGTCTTATTTGCGCGAGTCTGCCTCCAGTCTGTCATTCTTGACTCCTTCATCTAAAGTTACGGCTTAGTGATTCCTTCGTCAGACAACACCGCTAGAACTGCCTCTACCACAGCGCACTAGGGTCATATAACCTACTTGTATGGGTGCATTTATCCTAAGAAGGTTGGACTTCCACTCTGAATTGGCCCACACCCTAACGATAAATCACGCACTAAGAGGAGATGCTTGGAACAGCAGGGGTGAACAAGTCCCGGGAGCAAGATCGCTGTGGCGCATAACTTGTGTACAGTGGCACCTAATATCTGTTGGTCCTCAGAATTGAAATTGGTCCATGACAAAATTCAGGCGCTTAGAATTTTGAGGTTCCTTCTAGATTTTTTGGAAAATTTGTGCACTGTTGTCTTGGAGAGAGAGAAGCGTAACTAACACTGTTGCTGATTCCGTGGAAGATGTTGGGTTTCCAATGCATAGTACATATGAAGATTACAGTGTTCTGGTGTATGACGCCGTGTATTTTGATGGATTATTACGGACGTTTTTGCAGAAGTTTTTACTTTTTCCATCATGAGGCGTCAGTTTGTGTGGAAAGTAGAAAGTGTTACATTTTCTGTCGCTTGTCTTGGTCTTAAACGTGATAAAAATCTCAGTGAAACGTCGCTCACGTTTGTTGCTGTTTCCAGAAACTCGTCAAACTAAAATTAAAAGTTGATCCTTTAATAAGCTGCCTGGTGGGACTTAAAGGTCAAGTCTCTCATTATAGTTTGATATTGAGAATGTGTAAATAAGATCTTCGTTCCCTTGCTTTGAGACGTCTTAATGTGACGTCATTTTATGTTCAGTACAAACATGAAACTTCTCCACTCCCTTTAAAATAATTCTGGATATGTATGAAGGAAAATCAAAGGTCAAAGTCACTCGTATAGGTTCTGAAAAAAGTCATAATAGAGTTTGACGTTCAGGTGACCGTGCATCGTGATGAATTCTTATAATAAAACCAACTAGGTGCACTAATTTCTCAAATTTATTTTTGGAATAAAACTCTACATATTTCGGACAGTTCCTCTGTCCATCATCAGGAGTTTTTCACTGTACACACAGCAATGGTATATGTCATACAGGACAGCTT
>Ga0136643_10006668_pt1 | contig 16555 bp, 13 predicted proteins | sample TergutLab28metaG_FD_96883 | JGI IMG/M metagenome (GOLD analysis project Ga0136643, IMG submission 96883) | Labiotermes labralis P1 segment gut microbial communities from Petit-Saut dam, French Guiana - Lab288 P1 (version 3) (version 3) | ecosystem: Host-associated > Arthropoda: Insects >... | reverse complement strand
TTTTTTTACATTCATTGTTCCGTGCATCATTATAATTGTTTCAAAATAATTACCAACACGATGACACTTATGGACTATCCTTTATTTCAGGGGTAGTCGTCATTCACTCTACATGTTTCGAGCCTTCGGGAAGCTCATCATCAGGAACAGAACACGTAGGAGAACGGGAGGGTTACAGCAAAAGATTACACAGTATGCCAGAGGCTGCCTGTACAGTGCAAAAATGAACTCCTGATGATGAGCTTCCCGAAGGCTCGAAACATGTAGAGTGAATGACGACTACCCCTGAAATAAAGGATAGTCCATAAGTGTCATCGCGTTGGTGATTATTTTGAAAGAAAAAACATTATCAACATCTTCATTATGTTCAACTTCAACTTCAACCATGCTTTTGCTTGTATCCCCACTCTTATCACTTTCAATTTTTTTCTTACTTGCCATGTTGGGCACACAGAATGAAATCATTTATAGCACAGTAAGATGTAAACATGAATCAAACACCTAAACACAGTACTGAACAGCAAATCGCAGTGAAACAGTGGCAACAAAAAAAAAGTGACCACACATAACACTGACTTACACACACCAAGTAATCACCCGAGTCATAAGAATTGTATCACGGAGTGGCCGTAAGGAGAGAACATGTTCAATGCTATCAGTAGCAGAGAAGACAGTGCCAGATGATGAATGTTCAACTAGCAGTGATTTGTAAAGGATGTGGAAAGATATGGTTGTATCCTAGTTTGAGGGAACATCTTGGCATGTGGCTGGAGTCTGAGGAAACCTTGTTAAACCTCATTCAAAACAGCTGGCATCACAGCCAAAATTCAAACCAGGTACCTCCTGAATACGAATCAGAAATATTACAGTTTGAGCCAACTGCAAAGTCAGACGTATATATGGTCTGATATCAGAATGGCTGATAATGAACTCACGTAAACCACCTAAAATGCTCTAAGAATTGACTGATGGAAAAGGTGGGACACTAAATGGAATCAAACAACATTATATGAGTTATCAGTCAAAAAGAATGTAACAGATTTAACCTTTATCCTTCTGGGGTGAGTATTTAAATTTTAGTGCACAGTTTACAAAGAATGTATTATTTAAACAGAAAAAGAAAATCAATTAGTATTACACAAACGTACGTCAGCACAATCTATCTATTGTAGAGTAAGGCTACATGTTTCGACTTGATGTTAGTCATGTTCAGGCCCCTACAATTTCGTTACCAGTTACCAGATGCTTTGTCCACTTTGGGATCCCACAGTGTTTACATGTGGATTACTTATTAGCTAAGCTTTCTAGAAAAGAAAGATTTAGCTAATAAGTAATCCACATGTAAACACTATGGGATCCCAAAGTGGACAAAGCATCTGGTAACTGGTAACGAAATTGTAGGGGCCTGAAGATGACTAACATCTAGTCGAAACATGTAGCCTTACTCTACAATAAATAGATTGTGCTGACGTACGTTTGTGTAATACTAATTGATTTTCAAGCACATCGTGATGCCTTCATGCAGAAGAAAAAGAAAAAATTAAGATATAAATTAAATTTGGTGAAAAATAAAACAAATTACACATCATGCATTAAAAATTTGGTAAATTCCCTTGCTGTATTTCTAGGGATGTTTTTTCCCACAAGCACTGATGAACACGAATGCGGGTCCTTAAACATTTAAGACCACAACCTGAATGTGCTTCCACTTGAAAATGTCAAGCATTTTAAGGCTTAAGAATCATGCAACTGGTCACATGATTAATAACAGATATTTTTATTAATGTTACAACATGACTTTTTCCTACCAAAGGATATTATATAGCTAGACTTCCCATAGCCCACAGTGTTTCACTGTCCTAAGCTGAATGCCATGTATATGGAACATGTGGCCTGAGGGCCTGGTAGCATATACAGTGTTCGCAAATCTGTAAAACTGTTATTCTGTACCACCGAGAACTGTTGAAGAAAAGATCAAGCCTGGGTATATTTTGTAATTAGTCAATAGTCCAATGGTTAATTTCATATGTATAAACAAGACATAAGTGTACTTGCAATTACTGCAATAAATACAGAACATGCAAGCCCTTAGGCTGCCCACTACAGTGCAGCTGCCTTCCACCTTCTGGGATGTTACATACATCCCAGAAGACCAATAGCTGAAACAAATCACACACTTATGAGTGAAATATGCTTACTTTCTTGTACAGCAACAAAAGTCAGCTTGAAGTCTGCAACACCCAAACATCCAACTATCCCTGCTTCTGCTCACCGACTGAGGCAATTGGCAACATTGTGTGATACTGTAATCACACCATCACCTACAAAGAACACAAACTATAGTATTATCTACTGCCATAAGCAGTACAAAATCTAACAGGGGTGTACCACCATCGTTAATAACTGGCTTGCATAAGCAAGGAATATTATTTTTTCTAATTTACAAATAATCTTACAGATAATGATATACATTATTTGCACATTTATTAAAATATACAGAATTACAAAATATACAACGAATGTCTATCAAGGGTTTCTTCAAAAACTCTACCAAATGATGTTCCCTAAACCAAGCCATGACAAAAGACAATGCATCCTGGTCCACCCGAGTTTAACCCATAGGTTTGTGGTCATCAGACTAGAAACATCACCAAATGTCTACTTATTCCTTGCACAGTGTCACTATACAATCCACCACACTGAAACCTTACTCTGCCTTACCCCTACTTACATCAATTGCATATAAAACTCTTCTTGTTTTATCGACCACTAATGGGACAGACATTAATGTTTTGGGTCACCTAGAAGCACAGGATATTCCTCATGCAAAATACATGCATAGCTACTAATTTAAATTGTGAATCAAATTAATGTTGTAGTTATCATATTTATTCAGGTAAGAAAAGTTCACTGCTGCCTTCCAATTAGCGGTGTATTCAAATCAATTAAACAAAAAATGCATGTTGGGGGAACTTTCTGTGATTTAGCGAAGGATTTTGATGGCACATATCATAAAATTTTATTACCTAAATTAAATTTCTATGGCATATGACTTGTATGTGCAAACTGGTTTAAATAAAATCATCTATTGCAAATCAAATTGTTTTCTCTGATTGGGGCATATTACAATACGCAGTTCTGCAAGGATCAATCTGGGGTCTTTAATATTCATGATACACATAAATGACCTTCCCTTGAGAAATATTTCCTAATAACACTAGTGTCATAATTTTTAGTAAAAAGTTTGACAATTTCTGAATGGTGCCAAACTCAGTTCTCTCATATGTGAGTGGGTGACTTGCTGCTAATAAATTGGTTCCAAATCAAGAGAGAACATTTTTATAAAAACTTATAGTGAACAGTTCACTACAAGGTACATTAGGTATTGTTTATTAAAAAAAAGTACAAAGGAACAGTGGATACAATTTTTTTTATAACCATCTAAACTGGAAGCAGAGGAACACAGCAAGTCGAATCAAGAATGCAAATGGTGTATCTGTTCAGCTGTATCCTGTGTGGAGAAATCTCAACATATCAAAAGAAGTTAAAATATAAATATTCAACACAAATGTAAAATCAGTATTATTATATGCTTGTGAAACTTGGAAAACTACCAGCCAGATAACAAGAAGACTACAGATATTTGTAAATAAATGCTTAAGACGAATAATGAATATAAAATGGACCGATAAGATTACAAACAAAGAACTATGGAGAATCACCCATCAGAAGTCAATATAAAATCAGATAAAAAGAAGGAAGTGGAATTGGATCAGACACACATTACCTAAAGAAACAGGAGCAATAGAGAAAACTGCATTAGATTGAAATCCTCAGGGATATAGGAGAGGCAGGCCAAAGAGAACGTGGCAATGGACAATAGAGGATGAGATAAGAAGCACAAAAAGATCATGGAATGAGGTCAAGGGGATAGCTGGAGACCGCAATGCCTGGAAGCTCTTAATGGATGCCCTACATTCCACAAGGAATAAAAGGATTTGAAGATGATGATCTAAACCATATTTATCTAATAATCCATATGTCGGATGCAGCAGTCTGCAGATAACAGCAATGTCCCAATACATGCCAAACAAAACACACCATATGGGGACAGGATCCAATTTGGATTAAAAAAAAGAAGAGATGTTTGCAAAACAGAGACTTTTACATCTTTTAATCATAACACACAATTTATATTATCACCTTATTAACAATGTTTTATATTGAGCATGTACAAAAATGTTAACCAAAACTGCACCAGACATTAAAAAGTGTATGTTTACTGTAAATTATGAACTGCAGCACGTTTTAATGAAATCTTGGTATACACTCCCTGAGGAGAGCGACAATGCCAAAACAAGTAGGAGCTAGTAACAGAAAGAATGCATAGATTGTAGAATTGTGCATTTGTTGGTGTCAACAAAGATTTAATCTTGTAGTTTCGTTTGCAATCCACCCTCTACAAATCAAAATACTGAATCATAACTGGAAACATTCTAACGCAAGATAAAACGCATCTATCGCCGTTTAACACGAATGCGCACGTATCTGCAATGGACGCCTTCAGGCTCTACATTATCATTAGAAATTACACCACTTAAAGTGGCTTGTTTTCGATCGTGAACTTGTCGGTTTTCAAGCTATTTCTGAATCAGAGGAAACCTTCTTCACTAAATTACTAGTGCAATCTGTACATCTGTAACTACCGTTACGTTTTACACAATGAACCGCTGTTGTGCCCTCTGCCGCATGTACTTAGCTTCCGTCTGACCCTAGCTGCACAAAGTAAATATTTATTTTAGATAAACTGATCTCACCTCGAACATTTTTCGTATGTTTTGTTGTTTCTATACGTACGTCAAGATCTAACGATCCTTTGCAACAGATACAAAGTTCCTAGTGTAAGTCGTTACATCCCATCTTAAAATGTATTTATTCGTCAGATCTTCCCTAAATCTCCATTAAGGCTTTGCCATTGTTGACAAACGAATACTTCAATTGTGTTTAGAACGCATATTAAACTTAAAGAAGGAAAAAGTGTATTTCCTCCACTAACTCACCCATTCCTGTCCACACAAACAACTAAAACACAGACAACGATCAGCATCACACATCACGGATAAAGAATGGACAAAAGACGCAACATTCAGTTGAAAGTTTCAATGTTAATTGACGGTGCTGGTTGGCTGTCGTCCACTGCCACTCAGCCAATCAGCACACCTAGACGTGTTGTTCCGCTCGTTACGGGGCCATTTACAGCACGGCTGACCAACTTGCAGCCGTCGAGGAAATTTGATGCTTATTGTCGCATAAACAGGATCAATAATACAATTTAACAAACACAATATAATAGGCCCACAGAACATAATATGGCAACTTATTAGCAGAGATAATGGTTAGGAATTTTCACTCATTACTTTTAAGATGGCGCACAGTAAAACAATCTTGTATTTCACTACATGTACATTAAACTGTGTACCTCGGCTGAGTCCTTACGAATTATGTGACCCTGTTGTGGGTTGACGACAGCTAACCCTGAGTTATAAAGCACAGCATTATTTTCTCCCTCAGCAGTCAAAGGTTTTTTTTTTTGCAGTTTCAATACTGCTGGCTGAAAAACCAGTAAATTTTGAATGCATAAAAAATCCTCCTGGACGTATATTTGTACCCTTGCGTGTGGTATCCCTGGACCCATCCTGCGTAGCGTATACCTACGCATGCGTAATGGCGCCAACTACAACTAGATCTTTGGTCGGCAACGTGATGCGTGCTATGCACGCAACATTAACCACTAATGCTCCTAATTGCGACCGATGGCGATGCTGCCATGTTTCCAATCACGTATACCAGTGTGCACACGTACCACGCTGCCATGGTGATGTCAACGAAAAGCATTTGCATGTGGCAGTCTACTTGTTTTTAAACTTTTGAAAAAGGCTCCCGACGATGAACTGAACAATCTAGCATATTGTTGTGTGGCATTGAAGTGTCGTGTTTGACGGTATTCAATTATGTCAACACAGCTTATTCCCCTTCCTTAGCAAGAATGGTTTCTTGGAACGTTACTGTCGTGAGAGATTTATTGCCTTTCGCGTCGTGGGTGGCGTAGATTACAAGTGATCCGATGTCATTAGTTCTCGAGATTTCAACCACTGTAAGCACTGCTGTTTACCCGGGAATCGTCAAACATTGTCTGCAGACAATACGAGCACACACTACAGCGTTCCATACCTGTTGACGCGAAACAAACCGAACGGGCTGGTGGGAAGACCTTTCCTAAGCTACTGACTTAATCCAGAAGACCGCCAACAGATGGCTCACAAGAGCGGCGAAAGTAGTGCAGATGCAAGTTTCGGACAGGTACGTTTTTGCCCAGTAAGTTGACAGCAGCACCACAGACTACTAGTAGCTGTGTCTCATTCCATTTGTCCCTCCTAATAGCATGCTTTAAAGCAATGCTGGGAACCAGTAACAATACAGCATCTCCATGTTTCACCTAATTCATTCCTTCAATTACTTCTCAAATGCGGTCTGTAGGATTTACACTTCTGTCTTCTGTGTAACTAAAGAAATGTGCATAATTACAGCATCTACCCAAATATCTGATGGGAATATTTTCTTCATTCATCATATGAAAAATAGTGATGTCACCTTATTGCACAGAAAGTTCAACACACACTGCATACAGGAAATATTTTCCTCAAAATGAAAGATTGCGAAGGGGAGGACTCTTTATACGAAGGAATCAACTTATATTCAGGTAAATATGGTGTGAAACAAATTGCAATAATGGAGCCAACATAGTTACAGTAAGCTCAATCACTACACAGTGGGATGCACAACCAAGGAAGTGGGGTTGGATTGACAGGATGTACAAGTTTTCTTTGACACATCTTTCAGACCAGCTCTGGGATCCCTCCTGGCTTCAGGCCAATTAGTACAGTACAACTATGACTGTGCATGGGGTAACACAGCCACGATGTGAAGCCAGCCTTTGGCTGTGTGTGCTACAATTAAAAATTACTGCAGCTATACTTATACTCCAACTTACATTCAATGGGATACTGCTTAATACACCAAGGGACAACTTTATCTTATTCCCATGGTTTTGTCATTCTGAAATTGCCTCCATACTAAGCAGAATAAATGCAAGGGCTCTGTACAAAAACTCAAAAATCACTAAAAGATCTCATAACAAACCTGTAATATACATATTTATAGGAGCAAGAATAGCTCAGTCAATCTAGTCACTAAGCTACATGCTGGATGACTGAGCAATTGACATTTTATTCTTGTCAGGGTAAGAGATTTCTGTCTTCTCAAAACTGACCAGGCCAGCTCTCAGGCCTATGCAACCTCTTATTCAATGGGTACTGGGGCTGTTTAATCTGTTGAGGTAAGGCAGCTAGTGCATGACGATGACCACTCACCTCCACCAGTGCTGAGGTTAAGAATCAATACAAATGGATTTCCAGTTTCCCTATGCATCCTTCAAGTGAAGATGGACAACTTTATTGTATATATATATACACACACATGTTTATATGAACTTTTTTGATCACAAAGACCTAGGAAATCACCTCCTGCAGTTATGCCCTAAAGTCGTGAAACACCCTGTATATATATGCACAGACTCCTGCAATTAAGTCAACATACACAAGTTGAAGAGTAATATTTGGGGATTCACAGAGTTGCAGCCAATGTATGTCCAGTCATGCTGTCAACATGTAATCACCATGTTTCCTATGAAGCATCTGTAAACTACTGCCCGCAGGCCATGATACAAACCAGGCTGTCCACATCACAATCACCTGTACATCCGTATTCTGAATACACTCCACATTTTCCACAGCTTATCAAATCATATCAAACAGCAGCCAAGTGGTATGGTGAAGAGTCAGATATAGTATGTATGTTAGGTTAACAGTACAAATATGATGCTCATGAAAATCTACTATGTTCAGTATATGGTATACCTAACATCACAGAAAGCAAAAGACATGATTGTGGTTGTGATTAGCTTTGAAAAGCAGACCAATATCTGCTGTAAAGAATATATGCTTTTCATATCAGAATACAGCTTCCACTCTTGTTTCAGTTTTGGAAATGTCTGCATAACATGGCTCCAAAGCGAACTCTAGTGCAACATGATAAGAAAACTTGATGAACATGAATTTTGACCCAAATAAATTAAAAATTCATGTATTCAATCTTAGCATTTACTTTTTGAAAGTGTAAATGCACATATTATCTGTAATATCAAATTAAAAGATATAGTACCTAAATTAAAACATTTTGTACATGCTGTACATGGCACTCAAAGAATTCAGTTCAGTTGTTCATTATTAATACACCTGCATAGCAGCTAAGGCCAGTTAGACAGCACATGGGAGAATCAAAATAAACACACAGAAACAGATGAAAATAAATCACACCTGGCACAATTGATAATGTGAAAAAAGATTATCAGAAATAATTTGTTCCTCCATATACTGATAGCATGGTTCAATTCAAACTCTCGTCCCTGGTGACCAGATAACCTTGAAATATAAAAAATAAAATAATTATCCAAAACTGAGGCAGGCCACATCCATTAATCACAAGATCAATGCAAAGGCCACATAAACGGAACTGGTGGGCAGCAGACCGCTGATATAGGCAATGCTACATTTGAACTGTAGGCAGTAAGTAATTCAATGGAACCACATTCTAAAAATCCTGTTCATGTGTCAAAAGGCAAAACGTAGAGACCCTGTCCATTCCACAAAGACATATGGGGGAGCAGAAGTATAGCTCCACTCATTAACCTCAGCACTAGATGGATGAGAGTGGTTACTGTCATGCCCTTATCACTTTACCCCTGGGAAACATGGTACTCACTGAACTGAAGGCTGGGTGGGCCCCAGAATTCAGCCTGGATGTTTTGGAGAAGAGAGAGATCTCTTCCCCCCACTCTGTGATATGAAGCCCTATCATCCATCCTGTAACCTAGTCACCATATCACCTACACCATTTCAGTTCCTCTGTACATATGTTAAAATTCTTCAATTAAATTCTTATTGGAACTGATACGGTTAAACCTGGTGAAATGCATGTGTAATTTAAAACCAGATTTCATTCACATATCATGCTAAGGAATTATCATCTCAGTGAATATCTCGCTTGAAAATATACTAAGTTGCAATGCTAAGCGTTGAAAACTTCTGTACTTTCCAGGTATGTCATGTGAATTTTTTTTTCTCATGATAGTGCAGGGGCCAAAACATGTATGAAACATACATGTAAATAAACAAATGACATATTCATTATGTGATACAATGGTATGACACAAACTGAAGTAATGTATGAAGTCACCTGCTAACACCAAATGTTTATCATCGTTTAATAATGCAACTGAAACAGCAAATAATAATCCATAGAATGTTAACTATCAGCACATGAAATTGGTTATATATCTAATGTATCAGGTAACTGAGAGCTGAAGTTTTCACAGCAGTGGTTATGAGGTTCACAACCTTCTGGAGAACATGGCACCACACAGTCCAGTAAAAACTTAGTCATTTTTGAGTATCGCAATGGCTGCATCTTCAGTGTCGATGAAGGAGACACACAGAAAAAATTAGTTCAAGATCTAGGAAAGGGTGGCTCCATGTGTAAGCCAACTGGGTATGAAGAAAAGAGGAGGGAGTGGAACAAAATCAAATATGGAAGAACTGTAGAAATAAATAGTAGTAAAATCTGTCATGTTGCCTGTCCGGCAATGTTTCGAGTATGCAGAAAGTATGTGAGATGGTGTACAGAGGAAAAAATGACTAGAGAAATAGGGTGTAAAGTGAAAATGAGATCAAAGTGGCTCAGGATGGATCCAAACATGAATAATGGTACTGGAACAACAGGGTTAACTACCACATGGAATACACTGTCTTTCTAAGCAGAGACATGAGGAGGACCTATATGAGGAAATGAAGCTATATGTTTCAAAGTGAAGACACATTTATTTCAAATTGAAAGAGCTAGCGTGTATAACTGTGACAACGAGGAGGTGCTGAGCCTGAAAATTAAAACCTGGATACAGATGGATGGACTTGTAGCACTAATATTGGAATGTATACAGTTAAATAAGTACTACATGTTATTCTGCAGCTGCTGTTATATTATTGTTGATATTATAATTATGCTTATAATTAATCCTCCTCAACTACATCTACATTGTCATCAACAGTATCAATATCAATTGTCATTGCTACTAACTTGAAATTCGAGACCACAGCTATTGTGGGAGGAGGGGGTGTTACATATTGCTCTTGATGTGATGATACATTCAAATGGTCTACATTCACACGCACACACGCTACAACATGTGCCATTTTCAGTAAAATGAAATGCAAAAAATGAAAAAAATATATATATATATCCCATTAATATTGTTAAAATGAGATGAAGTTTGCACTGGCTAAAAAGCATGGAGTGATTCTAACATTATGTACAGCTCTCCACATATGCCTTGTAACCTGTACAGAAGAACATTAAAACATGAGTATCCGATACTCTGTACATATAAATTACAAATATTTCAGTATCTCATACTGTGCAAATGCACCCACACTTGTGTCATATGCCTCAATACACTGCACTGGAGCTAGATTTAACAATATAAAAAAAAAAATTACAACTGGCCATGCCAGATATCATATGAAACATTATGAGACAACTTGGCATGCAGAAAAATAGTTCCCACTTTTTTTGTGACTAGCATAAAAATAGACTTTCTCTCCCCAGTAAGAAACATTTCACAAATGGCCTAAAAATTCTTTTTAAGCCAAACAATCATTTAAAATTTCAGAATGCGTCCCAGACACAAACACTGTTATCTTCAACCAGTACAGTTTCAACATCAATTTTGTACTTTATTTACCTTAAATTACTTCAGAATGCACGAGGCATACTTGTGATCTCATGCACACTGCACACACACCCACTCCACATAACATTATCACATCGGTGACAGCAGAAGAGTTCAAATAACACGACTGAGAGACATGTAAGAGGCAAAATTATTAATTTTACATGCCAATATGGCACCTCTTTGTTTGATATGATGTGTATGGAGCATCCAGACCAGTGTTGCATAGTAAAATTAATTTATCGATACATGATTTTATTATGAGGTAAAATGCTTTCCCAGATCAAAATACTTCTGAGAAATTACTGGCCCACAGCATACCATATGCAAACAGAAAATTCTTTTTTTTTTTGTATAATAATTAAACACATTACTGAGTTGTGCAAACAATACATGCACAATGGATACAGGTTTGCTACTATTATATGATGCAAGTCTCTGTTCAGCCTTTGTCCAGCCAGCTTAATTCAATCAGAGGAAACAGTGCACACCATGATTATAAACGCATTGTGGAAGACATCAAACTGATATTTCTCAGTTAGTTTTTTTTTTCTTACTTATGCAGACCATAAAACATCCAGCTACACATTAAAAAAATAGCCAGGGTGTCATGTCCTGCTAAATGTGCACAGCATCTAACACATGTTCAAGCTTGGATATTATGTACACATAACATCGTTCACAAGGGCATGAACAAACTCCTGAGAAACCCATCTAAATGCACCAATTATAAAGGATGCGGACATCATATAATATGGTTAAGATTACCTGGTTTCTAGAACTTTACATTTTTCACTCTGTGCACTGTGATACAACTATTTCAAATCAGACCAAACACATGCACACACAATAATGTTTTAATGTATAGAACCGTTACATTATAGTGTGTGCAATTTATTGGTCTAATTTGTAACTGGTCCAATAATTAGGAATAGCTCTGTCTGGAATACCCAAATGTAAAGGTGTCTCCCCTCCCTTTCACCTAAGCAGAACATATACACTTGTTGAAACATCCCATTCCTGATCTGAACGTACCATATTGAACAAGGTCGCAAACCAAGTAATCCTACTCATACGGTGGTCCTTGCTTTGCTGGGATGTCACATAGCACTGATGGGTAGTCAGCTACCACTGTCTTAGGACAGCCTATTGGTCCTGAAATGTCAGTAACTACCTACCTGCCAATGCTGCTTAACATCCCAGAATTGCAAAGACCTCACATTGTGGTGGAATCCTGAATTACACAGTCCCATTTGTAGTCTAAAGTTCTTGTGGGGGTGCAGATTAGAACAGACATCTTCCAGATTATGGGAACTGCAGTCTAGCAGCTGATTACTGCAACTAGTAACCACAAATTGACTTGTGTCGTAACCGGGGGTACACAAATATGACCAAAATCTAGCAGCCTCCTCAAAATTCTAGGCACCATATGAGCGACATGAAGCCAGTTACGTAATGATTATTAACAAATATCGGGGGTGCCACTCTATAAAATTTAGCTGCCACAATGACCTGGTGCCCAGGATTTGTGCGCCCTGCTCATGACCCAAGACAACCACAATCTAAATCTACACAGTTCAGTAGCAGTCCTAACACAGCTACTGAAAATTTTTTCTGTATGCCAAAAGACTGATTTTAATAATCAGAAACTTCTTACAAGACTTTCAGTCTTACTTCTCTTAAGTATTAAGGGCGGGAAGCAATTACAACCCGGCAACACCCGCAAACACTGGCAAGTGTGAGCACGAAATCAAGAATATGAAGACCTCCATTTGCAAATTCATATTTTGGTAACAGAACATGTACCATTACTGCATCTCATATATAGTGAGATTAATTCTACCAGGACATTTTCAAGTTGTTATCATTTCAATCCACAGCCTAGGTTTTGCAATTATACACACCTGAATGCAGGGTGTTTGTGTCAGATTTTTGCCCTGCTGCACAGGTAATTCTAAGTTCTGACATGATCCATCAGTCCAATGCAATCAGCTTCACAAAGGTATGCACTGTTATCCTCATTTTCATTTGGTATTTGTGTTAGGTATGTGAGTTACAGTCCTGTTTTGAGAATGGCATTGTGTACTGAGAACCCTCAGATGGATGGACAACTAATACAAATAAAACCACCAGTTGTACAGCAAAGAGAACGCAACAGTACATGAACCAACTCCGTAATTACACATCTGCAAATCATCGATTTCAGTTGCACCATCTGGGGGCAGGGGTTGGGGCCAGTTAGATCACGTAACATCAAAAGAGCTTCACTAAACGATCATGCCTCACCTTCACATCTGTCATCACTCATAATGAAATAAAAACACCTCACATTCTCATATAAATAAAATAAGTTAAAAGTTCATCTCATCATGATGGAGGACAGATCACCACGCAAGTCCCAACCCCCTTTACAAGAGCCAATCTCAAGGGTTAAGGATTGAGGTTTTCTTGCGATGCCTGCGACCGGGCTCCAGCAGGAAGGACAGGTCCAAGGGCTGCTTTCCAGGCAGGCGTGCCAGCAGACGTAGCAAGATAAGGTTCAGACGCTGCTTCTGGTCCGCTCGCTGCAATATCAAGCATGAAACCTCATGTAAAATACAGCTCTCAAAGTAATGATAAATATTATAGCCATAAAAATGTCTGAAAACTAGAAGTACTGTTATGAATAACTAGCAGAATGACGTCAACTGCATACGACTCTTAACTAAGGCTGTGACAGAAGCTGGGAAACTGGTTTCTGTCTTTGCCACTCCCATGAGTAGATTAATTTAAACCCACAAATTTATGGAAAAGTGACACTAAAAATATCTTGTCTTTTACTTAAGTAGTAGATAAAATTACAGAAAATTCACAACAAAAACATGTTATTCCTATATCTATGTCTTCATGATGTCCTCTCTTGGGTCTGTCAAATATCAATGTAACAGTGTGTAAAGTCTGTACTTTCTTCCCACCTAAACACATACATCTGTGTTTCCTCAGAAAATGAAGGCTGCTCTGACAGATGGGTTGGGGTGATTCCCTTTCAGAGAACCCAAGTTTCATCACTGCACCAACAAGCACTCACTCACTGTACCTTATCTTAAGCCAGGTGAATCCAGTCTACAACCTCACACACAATTCCTAAACGATCCATTGTAATATTATCCCCTCATCTATGCCCAGACCTCCCAAATGGTCTACACACTTCAGGTTTCATGAGTAACATTGTGTAAGCATTTCTCATCTCTCCCACTTACTTGAATCTGATCAATAATAACCAGACAGGCAACATATGTACAATGTGACAATGACGCGCATTTATGCAACCAATGTTGCTGTGGAAAAGCAATGAGTATTACACAGCCTGGTTGTATGTATTTGTAGCGGTAGGTATCGAGCATGCAATGTGCATGTGCCATATTGTAATCTGTGGCCTGCCCCACTCTACAATATTTTTCCACATTATCTCATAAACGGCATGATTTTGAAAAAAGCTACTGAACACAAAATGTGTGTTTTGATTTTCTCTAGAATTGCTGTCTGAAACATTTCTCCTTCTAAGAATAGTGAGATGAGACAAAAAATGTATTTTGGTCTTCATGTAAAGTACCCTTTATTCTTGTCTGATTTTAATGAAACTTGAATTTTCTTGACAGACGATTGAAAAATCCTCAAATATCAAATTTCACAAAAATCCATCCAGTGGGAGCTAAGTCATTCCATGCAGATGGACAGACAGAGAGACACGACAAAGCTAATAGTCACTTTTGGCAATTTTGCGAATGTGCCTAAAAACTGGTAAGAAGTACAAATTATGAAGCTCATTCTCATGAGTGTTTCTCCATCCCCCTGTCCATTCCTCTCTCATGGGTCCAGACATGTTCCTCTCAAACTTATGACAAGCCAAATTTCACAGCTCAACACACCAATAAATCAAAGGAACCTGCCATGTAAACAACAAGCTATGTGATAATGTCTGTTTTCACAGCATTAACTGCAAACAGTTTCTGAGATAGAAAGTCATGCATGATGACAACTACATACCAGCATTTTGGAGGAACCTTCTGTCTCTGTCTACAGAGCAGGACATATTATTATGTACCCCTGAAGATGAAGGTAGCAGTTTCTTCCAAAATCTGTCACCCATTAATGGTTATTTCAAACATGGTAAACCTGTTTCCCTGACACAGCACATTTTGGATGGCTGTTTAAAGACATTACATACCTTAATTATTCTGACACATAGAAATATGCACGTTGGAGTCAGTACATAAACACACTGTATGATCAACCAGCATCAAGAATTTAATTCTCTAACAGATAACGCTGGAGACAGTACAAAACATCCACACATAGGCCAGGCTTGACATTTACATTTAAACCGCAGTATTTCTAAGCACTGAATCAGGAGAGGGTTAATCAATGCCTAGTGACCTAAAGACAAAGTGCCTCCAAGCCCCTAGATGTAAAGCCTCATGCATGCTTTACTTTTCCATTAAACGAAGACAAATGGTTAGTTTCAAGCTCTGGCTGATTCACCCAAGGAAAACATAACCCAATAATCATGTGATGGCAGGTGGGAGGCTCCCAGACAGACGATAATCCCTGCCTCTGCCGCAACATTAATCCACCTGTTTAAGTCATAATCAGTCGCTTTAAAGACTGGGCTATCCCAGCTCACTCTGGAACCATCAGAATTGGCATATTTGTACTCTACGTGCATAACACAGAGCCGTGCGTACATTGAGCATGACGGTATGTACAGTGAGCATGACGGTATGTACAGTGAGCACGACGGTACGTACAGTGAGCACGACGGTACGTACAGTGAGCATGACAGTATGTACAGTGAGCATGACGGTACATACAGTGAGCATGACGGTATGTACAGTGAGCAACAAAGCTTTCCCAGTAGGGCCAGAAGAATCCACAACCCTGTGGTACTCCAACACAATCATAAGGTTGGTCATCCCCGTTGTGTTCAATAGACTAACTAGAATGGAAGTGTATGTATCTGTCTAACACAATTTTATTTGATGGCAGAGGTATATAAAGTATTTACTACATAAGGTACAACTACACGTTTCGGCGCTTGACAATGGCCATCTTCAGGTTGTACATGAAATACTCAGTAAGCAGTTACATGGCACACTTTAACACAATAGATAAATTCCATATCCACACCGAGTTTGCTAAAAACAACTATCTCAATGACCCTCAGGCAATACTCCCTAATGCCATCTTCGACACCCTCATTAAGACTGACTGACCGACTGACCATTAAACCTAGCAACTGCCCAACCCCCCAACCCCCTCACCCCGACTGTATACATTCCTAAGCACCCTAATAAAATGGACAAGGCCGACTTCCTCCCTAGGAGCCACAGGCAGCCCACAAACAACATGGGGCTTGAAAACACTCCACACTGTTTAAAAAATAACCAACACGATGTCACTTGTGGACTATCCTTTATTTTCATGGGTAGTCGTCATTCATTCTCTACATGGTTCGAGCTTTCGGGAAACTCATCATCAGGAGATCATTTTTCCTGTACAGTCAGCCTCTGGTATAGTGTATAATCTTTGCTTTAGCCCTCCCGTTCTCCTACGTGTTCTGCTCCCGATTGTATGCGGGGGGGCTACAGCAAAGAATATACAACATACCAGAAG
>Ga0136643_10006667_pt1 | contig 16556 bp, 8 predicted proteins | sample TergutLab28metaG_FD_96883 | JGI IMG/M metagenome (GOLD analysis project Ga0136643, IMG submission 96883) | Labiotermes labralis P1 segment gut microbial communities from Petit-Saut dam, French Guiana - Lab288 P1 (version 3) (version 3) | ecosystem: Host-associated > Arthropoda: Insects >... | reverse complement strand
TAGTATGACAAATACCAGTTGCTGTCAATACAGTATCAAGACTCCTGATGATGGACAGTAAGTCTGTCCGAAACATGTAGAGTTGTGTATCAAAATAAAGTTGAAAAATAATGCATCTTGTTGACTTCTATTATACGAATATATCACGATGCACGGCCCTCAGAATGTCAAACACGACTGATTGTTGATATATACAAAGTTAAACGGAGAAAATTCCAGATATATTAAAGTTTATGTAAACTAAAACGACAGTCGGAGCAAGCTGTTTTTCATGTGGGTTGTAATAACTCAGAAGACTAAGATTTTAGTAAGATCCTCGGTGAAAGAATGAAAACTTACGCAGCTTTCATAGACTGTCATTACATACAGAAATATAGGCTTAATTATCAACTGCGACAAATGAGGGCAACATCATAGCGACGCGTATCAGTGTAGGTTGAGGTCAGGTTAGAATCACTGTCCTTAAGTTATTATACAAGTTTTTATAGGATTTCGAACGCTCTCAACTTTGTTTGGTAGATGTCAACAATCCGAGGTGAGTGTCGACGTCACGTTATTTCGAACATTATCATAATAAAAATCACGACCTGCCAGATCAGAACTTTACAAGTGTGAGAGCTTCGTTTTGGTATTATAGATAAATGTTATCAAATTCACATAGTGGGCCTGAAATATATTGTGCGGAGAATTCGGTGTTCTTTAAAGAATAATAAGCCTCTTTTTTCCTTTCTTTATTTTGTACTATGACCAACAAACGCACAATTAACTCACAAATTATCACACTCTTACATGTTTCGACACTATAGTGTCATCCTCAGGGACTTCGGAATCAATACCTTGCCAAGTTACACAAGTTGCATTTGAAACACTTGTGTAACTTGGCAAGGTATTGATTACAAGCTCCCTGAGGATGACACGATAGTGTCGAAACATGTAGGAGTGTGATAATTTGTGAATTAATTGTGCATTTGTTGGTCGTAGTACAAAATAAAAAAGGATGCACGGTTCATGTATTAAAATTTAAAAAAAAAATGATAATGAGTGTGTTTGAATGTTGTTGGTAACGGTCAACCTAAAGCTGTCGATGTGCGCGCTGTCAACCATACGGGAGAGTAGAAGTTTGACTCCCCTCATGCCGGCGACAGATGGAGGTGAGTGGTCGGGTGGTCTTCTGTATGTTTCGGCCGCTTTACGCGAAGGACAAAGTACTCGGTGAGCGGTCTATTACAATTTCGCCAAGGGCATGGAATTTTTCTGTTTTTCTTCCGTCCTTGGAATAGAGTTAGAATACAGTCACTTAAAATAGACATCTATCACTCTGTCTGAAGGAAATTTCTTTTCAATGGAACAAACGAATGAAAACCTTGATAAATTCAATATAAAATACATAAAATAAAATATGAATGTGTCTAAACTCCATGTTATTTGAACAAATAATACAATACGTAGCATGGCGTATGCTATCATGGCCTACACCTTCTAACAAAAGAACCAATCGACCAAATAACTAAACGATCAATCAACCAAATAAGTCAATAATTAACGAACCATCCAAGCAATCAAATACAGAATGAAGCGAACCGCTCGTTAACAGTCTATGGGGCAAAGTCTTCCTTTACAAGCTAACAATCCCTTTATCGTCATTTTCACAACAGGTCACCACTAATCCCTATCCTCGGCTAGCCGTTATATTCCGAAGCCCTCTGTAATATTACAACTTAGCTCCCCGCACAACCCCTAATTTGTAGTACCACACTGTACTGCCAGCAGCTTATTTTAACCTCCACCCACAATCTGATGATGCGCCATGCAGTTAAGGTGCCGTTCAATTACTTTAGGGTGCAGTTCTTTTTGTAAAGGTTTTCCCCAGTCTTTTTCCGAATTTCTGAGTTTTCGTCTATGATCCTAACTTGAAGCCATAAGCATTTAATTTGGAAGGACGATGACTGGTGGCAGAACCCATAAACTGGGGTCAATACGGCGATGAGTGAAGGCAAAGACTATGTTTTAAAAGTCAAAAAATCATCTTTTGTCGGGGCACGCGGTAGCACAGTTAGTTACGGCACTGCGCTACCAGCCGGAAGGGAGCGGATTTGATTCCCGATGGCGTCATTAGTATTTGCCATTGACATAATTCTTTCGGCCGCATTCTAGCTCCGGGATCGACTCAGCTTCTAACAGAAATATTTCCTGGGTGGGTAAAGGTGGCTTTCATGTGTCGATTGTCTTAAGATCTGGGAGTCTCAACTTCCTGGAACTTTTAAGGCCTGTCCCGGCCTGTAAAAGGTTTGCTTTACTTTCTTATTAGGACATAGACAGACAGACAGATAGACAGACGGACGGTCAGAATGTTAGAAGTAAATTTCGGTAAGTATATACAAGAATATCCAATAAAAACATTACCAATATAACTCTGAATTGTGCCATCTCCATTGTGTAGTATAAACTAGCAAGTAGGTGTGAAGCCAATAACACAACTATTGTTTAATTAGATGTTATATTCTAGGTCAAAAGACTACATGTTTCGGTCGGTAGTGGCCACCATCAGGTCTTTGTCATTCGACACGCTTGAGATTATTTATAAAAATAATCTTGTGTAGTCTTTTGAACTAGAATATAACATCCAATTAAACAATAGTTGTGTTATTGACTTCAAACCTACTTGCTAGTTTACCAAATGTAAGTTCAGATATGACATAACGAAAAAAATCTGTTCGCTTATCTTAAAAGTCGCATGGCAAAGAAAAAATGTATTGGACATGAATGCTTGTTTACATTCCTACACAAATCATATTAAAAATATTTTTCGGGTTTTAAATATTCAGTTGATAAACATGAGTTACGTTTGAGCTAACCGATACCACGTGTTACCGTCTTCACGTAAATAGCCTGGTATTTCTACGCCATTTTAGACATCTTTTAAATTATGTGACGTCTTTGCTTGTTACTTATATTTACTGAGGTCTCACATGGACAGAGAGAGCCTCTATATAGCAGCTTTATTTTTAATCATAATGCTCGCCTGAAACTTTAAAATAAAAGTCGACATTTAAATATATCACAATTATACCTGGGGACCGCGGTAGCACAGTGGTTAAGGTGCTGTGCTACAAATCGGAAGGTCGCTGGTTCGATCCCAGCTGGTGTCAGTGGACTTTTCATTGATATAAAATCCTTTCGATATGGCCCTGGGGTCGACTCAGCCTCTGACAGAAATGAGTACCAGGAGTATTTCCTGGAGGTAAAGGCGGCCGATGCGTAAGGCTGACAACCTTACCACCATCCTGTGCCGTTGTCACGTAATCTGGGAACCTTAACTTGCTGGAACCCTCTGGGCCACTCCGGGCCTGTAACGGGACTGCTTTACCTTTACAATTATACCTGCTTACGAAACCACAGGGGGTGAATGTTGGGTCATGGATTTATGGCGTGTATGAAATATATATGTATATATATATATAAAATGCATTGATGCGGGATCTATTAACATTTATTACAGCACTAAATGACTAAGCCTGCTTGTTGTTAGCAAACAGGAGTACAATTATGTGCAAAATACTGTTATTGCATTTCAGTGGGTAGTTGCAGGCTGTATATATATTATTGCTACAGTGACTTCAGTTGCTACGCGTGTAGAAACATGACAACACTTAACAGTTGTACTTTTGTAAATGCCTACAAAACTTTAACATTGAAGCACATTTTGACATAATCACATAACAGAAACAGACAACTGCTTAAGCTCATCACATGTTACTGGTTCTCAAACTTGGATAACTTCAGCATGTTTTGTTTTTGAGGCAAAGTTTGTTACGACGTCCGGCTTGTCTTCGGCATGTCTGCCCAAGACGATAAATTTCGAGCCAACTCACACATTTTCATGAAATTTGGTAATATTTTCACTTCACAAAATGTTCCCCAACTGCTTGAAATTTTAACTTCTACAGTCAATAATATAGCTTTATGGTTGTTCGAGCTCCCGAAGTGTGAGAGAATATGGCGCCACTTATTTTACGGACAATTAAGTTTTTTGGTACATTAAATGACTTGAGAGTAGGTAATGGTAGCAGGCAATTTGCAGGCTTACCTTAACAGGATATGACGTAATCAAAAATGAAAGCACGACAGATCTACGGAAGTTGAAAGCAGTGATACAGACGCTTTAAATGTTATCTACTGACACTCCGAATTGTTTACGTAAAGATAGAACAGCTCTTAGCATATGCGCTAGTCTACATCCAGGGCGTCAGAAAAGAGGCTCATACAGTCTAGACACGGGGTGAATAGAAATGACCAGCTTCAAATTATGGTCACTTCGATTCACCACTCCCTCTAGACTTCGGCATCATTCTGGACGTGGCGATGAAGAGAAGCTGAGACAGCAAATTTTGTATTCTGTGACGCAGTGCACAGTTTACCAAAGTGCTCCCTACTTTCAACAGATCGTACGGTTTCGATACGTATGCGTGTATGTGATTTCATTAACGCCCATAAGAATAGTATGGCCTACAATGGGCTTACCTTCATGAAAGTCGTACTGCTTAACAGCACTAAGTTCAGATCCTTACACCGAATTTTACCCAAAGCGTACAGTAAAGGTCGAAATTACGGACAGCAAAGCTTTTATGCCCTTGAGCAAAAGCAAGGCTTTCACTGCGTCAAATTTCGCGAAACTTCTAATACATCAGCAACATTCTGGACAACTTCTGCTTCGATTGTTTTTTTTTTCCAAATTAGATGAAAGTAGGGTAAAGTTTCGATTATGTCCTTAATCTCCTATATGGAATTTCATTCAAATATTTCCAGGAATTTTGATATTCGTGTGACCGTGCATCCTTAAAGTGAAATGATATGTGAGACCAACTAGATGCAACATTTAATATTTATTAATAACCCATTAGCTCCACATGTTTCGGGCATCATTATGCCCATCTTCAGGAGCGCTAGACTGTATATTACTGCACATGGTTTTCAGCACTTTTTGTGTTAGCTGGTGTCTTGGGGAGCCGGGAAGCTGGCCGTGTGCAATGTGTAGAGGACGTTATTCGAATCAGTCGAATAACGTCCTCTAGACACTGCACACGCCCCGCTTCCCGGCTACCCAAGACACCAGCCAGCACGTCAATTGCTGAAAACCATGTGCAGTAATATACGGTCTAGCGCTCCTGAAGATGGGCATAATGATGCCCGAAACATGTGGAGCTAATGGGTTATTAATAAATCTTAAATGTTGCATCTAGTTGGTCTCATATGTCATTTAATTTCGAGGAATATTGAAAGCACAGTCAAAAATGTTATTTTTGCCCTGCAGTAAAATCTGTCACGAAACTCACGCTTCCCCGGCAAAGTTACGGAAGAGATCTCATACAAAATCTCATGAAATTCCGGCATTCTGTTTAGTCGTTGATCTCAGGTCACAGGAGGAAAGAAGGACGGGCGAACGGACTTTGGACGGACTGTCGGGCGTGGCCTCTACATTACGCGTTTTTTTTACTTCGTATAGAAATATTAAAATCGTAAAAAATGACAGGAACGAAATCTTGTTCTTCCACCTAACCACCTTTCTCTTAACCGATCTAGCTAACCCGGCTCCCTTGACATATAACCCAGCTCAAAGTCAAAATTGATAAAAAAAAATCCTGGACAGATCCCCTACAAGTATCACTAAAATCCACTCTATCAGAACCGAGTTGTATCAAGATGTCAGACCGATGGAGATGAAGAATGTAAAGAAATTACATGAAAATTTTAAAAGTATGTGGCAATTTAAAATTTCAAAAATAAAAGTATCAAATAATCAAATAATTAGCAGTAAGGATATCGTCAGAACAACTCTATTTATAACCTAATAAAAACTACGTGTTTCGGCTTTTGTTTTCAGCCATCCAAAGCCTTATACAATGTTTTATAAAGAAAAATTGTAATTAATTACAACGCCATTCATTTAGTGAGCATGCTGATAGTTTAGAAAAAAAAAGCCAAAACATGTAGCAGTTACTAACCAAGAAAGAGCTTTGCGCTGACTAAAATTCTTCACTCCTAATCATTTTAATGTCTAAAGAAGGAGAGGAATCAGTACAGATATTAACATCGAACTGAATACACAGCTGTTACTAATATTTATAAAAAGAATATGTAATCGTTAGAAGACTATCATCGTAGCAGGTCTAATACTTTGACATTCATGAACAGCACTGCGTTGTATAATGATTGGATTTAAAGTTACTTGACCCTTTAAACGAAGAATTAAATCCCATCTGCCGTTTGCTGGCATTATTAGGAACTCACCACATTCTCCACGTTAGCAGAATAAGAGTTAATATTATTTGAAAACGTCTATATTGTATGTCTTTATTCTTATTTTCCATGGCATGGAGTTTGGTACCATTGAGACTGGCCCTTCAGTAGTCTGTCATTTTTTTATCATTTGTGGGGTTAGATTATTGGGTGTATGATGCATAGTTAACAAAGGATTTTATCGTCAGATATCACACGGACTCAGACATTTCAATTTTACGCTCCTTTTGTTGAAGATTTTTATTCACGTTCTTCTTTCATACAGAAGAAAAATATCATCTAAAAAGCTCTGTAATGAGACATATGAGCAAGAGCGGGAAGTGTATCTCCATACATACTCCATACTCCTTCAGCCGACTGGACCAATCTGACACAATGCGGCACGCTGTCATGAGGGTTTTGCACATTAATTATTTTGAAAAATACGCAGTGGAACATTCCAATTTTTCATATAAACTTACGTTGAAATACCAAAACGTTAATCCTGTTTTTGTTCTGCACAATAAAAATTAGCCGCCCCCCCCTCCCCTCACAAGGATCGCATTCGGGACCCACATTTGCTAAGGCCAGCACTGCTCTATATCTTTGAAACGCACATAGATTTGACGTGCACGTCTGATTATTTGCGGATTGTAAGCTCTTTTCACGAAGTGTTTATTGAAATGAAATTGAAAACCACATACAAGAGCTGTTATTAAGTTGGGTCTACCCTCCTTTATCCTTATACGTGGCATGGACATACGTGTGTGTGTGTGTGTGTATCGTGGTATACACTGTTGTCATTACCATAGTTTCACTTCACTGTGCAATATTTATCTAGCGTATCGATTAAATTTGTATTACAGAGCAAGCTGCCGTAATCAAATTTACGGTTTCCTACTAATTAATATAACAAAATCCTCACAGTGCGATGTGTTTAGCTCTAATTGTTATATTAAAGTCTTATTTAACGACACTGTCGGTATTTTTGAATAAAGATATCCCGAAAAGTGAGCAGAAGTCGTCTCTGCTTAACGGCGGAATTTGGTGAAACGTACGTTAAAGGAAAAGGTCGTGGCCTAACTTTGCTCTCATCCCGCCAATTTCTTAGAAAGACTGAGGAAAACCCACAAAACGCTTCATCGTTACCGCAGGTCATTGGGCCGAGATTCAAACCCGATAATTCACGAACACGTGCCATGAATGATTAAGCTGTACGTACAGTACAAGTCGCAGCCCCATACTACTGGTGTAATTAGCAACTTCAAACAAAGTGTCTCGGCCTGAATAATATTTGGTGCAATAATGGAAGCATAACAGAATCTTTGTTTAAGGCATACATAATTTTATCGATGGTTCGTCTCTTAAGGTTCTAAAATCGTCACCTGGAACCCCTTAAAGAATTAGGATAACTATGGTTACTAGTCTGAACATGTTTCTCTACGGAATACAGGTAGTGCCTGCAGCAATATGTGTAGACTACTTGCTTCTCAAGTAAGTCGTAGAAGTTGCCATACGCTCAAGGGGCAACACAACGTTCACTTTTCGAATGCGGGAAGATAAAATCTGCTTCTTGAAGGACCAGTACTAGAATACTGAATGGGTGAACGTGATCAGCATCACATGCTATTCAATTCCTTGTGACCATTGTATTCTTTATAATGTCCACTTCTTCTGATTAGCGAAAAATGCCGTTTTCAAATTCCTGTATACACATTTTTAAATACGTGTTACTCATTTGGTTTTTATCTTTCTAAAGAGCAGCTGCAGCAATATATTACGTCTGCTTTAATGTTCAATATCTCAGCACTTAGCCGGCATAATGTGTTTGTGAGATCCGTTTGTTCCCGAAAATAAACAGCCATTGAATTCCTAACACAATTATCCGTCAGCATATATTTGTAGGGGAACCTTAAAATCCTGGTCGTAACCACTCCTCCAGTTATCAGTTAACGTAAGCATAAATTTAATAAACCGCAATTTTCAAACAAACACGAAATATTGCTTTAATCGGGCAAGGTAGATGTTTCGAAATAGTCCGCCTGCCAAACTTGCCGCAACATTCGTTTCCACAGAAAACATTAACAAAATTACTGTAAGCTAGGAAGGTAACGAGCGATAATCATACGCTTTAACTACAAAAAGCTACTAGAATTCTTACACTGCCCTCATCTCTAAAACCGGAATGAGAGAAATGTATGCCTTTTTTTTTATCAATTAACCCTTGAGTCTTTTTATATATAGAGATTTTACCCGAAAATTGCAGTGTTTTGTCTTGAGATATGTTAAAGAGAACTGGGGCCACGAACTTTCAAGCTAAGATATATGAAACCTCACTTGATACGAGCCGGTTTGAAAGGTATTAAATTTGAGTTCGAGAGCCACAAAGTTTGAGAACCATTAATTTAAAATAAGATATTTTAAAAATATATAATGTACTTAAATCTAAGACCATACAGAAAATGACAGAAGGTTCATATCAGTTCCATCTAATAATTTAAAAGTTAGAAAATTACTGAACACTGAAAATGCACAACACTTAAAACACGGATATACGTACATATGAAAAACATGCACACATAAATTGGTGTTTATGGGTGTTCATTTTCTTCTAAGTTGTATTACGGTTAGTTGTGTCTAATGCAGAGCGAACACACAAATATTCATGGGGGCATTGAGACTTTCAATAAGCGTCTACTAACGCAATCGCTACATAACTTGTGTTTACAGTTTAGACATTAAATGTTTATATTCTGCTGATATATATAATAATAAAATGCATCGTTACCAAGAAAGTGCGGTGACTTGAATATTTAAAGTTAGATGGTCATCTTCTTGGTCGTTTGTGTATTTTACTTTTTCAGAATTTCTTCTTTCTGTTACTCCAAATATGTTGATGAATAAAGAGTCCTCACTTTACGTTCCTGTCACCAGTATCTTCATAAAGACCTCTTAACCGCAATATTTTATATGCTTCTTCTTTTCAATGTAGTCAAAAGGTTTTAGCCATCTGGGTTCCATGGTTGTTTCTATACGTCCATGTCACTATATTTTCTTTATGTACTCTTAACAGCGTCTATTTCTTGTTCAGAACTTCTATATGGCGTACAGAAGAAAATGAGTAGCTGTCACTACAATTATGTATGAATTATACAAGGCAAACCTAATTTTCTTGGCAACGTCACATTTTTATCTGATACAGAATAACAGTGGGGATTTCTTCATACATTATTTATCGCAGATGGAAAACTTCATATTCAGGAATGTAGAACAGATAAAAACTTAACAAATACAGAGACTCTCTTAGTCCTTATCCTAAAAGCAGTGTTCCAGTTATTACAAGTGTATAGAAAAGGGTTCCAACAGAGAAGGCGTGTAAAACACCCACTTAAACGATACAGAATTTTAGTGCAATGTCTGAGCGAGAATAATTTCCCTACAGACACAGAAATGTCCTATTATATGCTAGCTTTTTTGGGAGACATAATTTCGCTGTATTATTATTATTATTACTATTTAATTAATATTATTTAAATAGAAAGGTTCTTCCTCGTGGTCACACTTGAATACACAAAGTGTAGTGTGAATATTGACACAACACATCCACTATTCACAAATTCACTACGAGAATATCCTAAGAAGTACACAAAATTTCACGTATTACTTTTTTTTGTTGCTGTAGACACAATACCGTACGCACTACAAGTCGCATGGTTCACTTTTTAAGTAAAAGTTTGTTTAAAGAAAAATGGGTTCCCTTTTTGGTGCGAGTCAATATAAACGTAATAGAAATTTGTCACTTATTTTGTATAATTGTGAAATAGTCTGTTTGTGTGACAGAAGAACAAAAACTGTAGGCATCAACAAGTAAGAAAATATGTGTGTACGCACGGACGATAAATGCAATAGACAATTTCGGTTATCATATAACGAGAAAATTCACAGTTATACAGATCACAGAGAATTGTTAGGGCAGTGAAATCAAGGGATGGAATAAGCAGAGGGTGGAAAGGAAGGGTGAAAAACGCCCTACAAAATAACCGAATTGAAAGCACAAAAAAAAAGATTGGAGGACAAATTAGCGTGTTTGTTACGTAAACAGATTGAACTGTGGGAGATGAATGACCTGGCTCGAATTGTTTCTAATGACGGAATGTGTTCTTACTTGTGTCTAACTTTCAGTTTACGTTGTGTTATTAGTAACACGGCATATTTGTCATACGCGTCAACGCCTCTCCTTAAATAAACACTCATCAATGTGTAAGTACCTGAAATGATATTAAATACTGAATATCTCGTCTGGAAATATGAATAACACTAAACGAAAATGGTTAAATACGTAAAGCAGTCCCATTACAGGCCTGGACAGGCCCAGAGGGTTCCAGGAAATTAAGGTTCCCAGATTACATGACAACGGCACAGGATGGTGGTAAGGTTGTCAGCCCTACGCACCGGCCGCCTTTACCCCCAGGAAATGTTCCTGGTACCCCAGGGCCACAGTGCGATCGGAAGGATTTTATATCAATGAAAAATCCACTGACACCAGCTGGGATCGAACCAGCGACCTTCCGATTTGTAGCACAGCACCTTAACCACGGTGCTACCGCGGTCCCCGGTTAAATACGTAAGGATGTAAAATTTTAGCCCGAACTACATATCATCAGTCCCAACTCAAATTTAATGAGCTGAAAAGGCTTTATTACATTTGTGAAAGTAAAACAAACGGGACACTGACTATTATCGTGAAGAAAATTGTTTCAGAAAGAACTACTAGCTTACTGGTGAGAAGAAATTCGTAATGGATAGCATTGTTTCTTGATGAATTAAAATAAAGTAATTTTTCTGAAAATGAATTGATGTACTGTAATATTTTATATTAAAATCATGTAAGCTAGCGCCAGTTTCTCTATATGTAACATTGGTACATACTGCATTGCAGTCTACTTTCTGTGAAGCAACACTAGGTCCATTCAAAGCGTGAACAAAAATTTGTATCGTGCCAGGTTGTGAAAAAGAATAAACGTTTGTTCTTACTACTATTTGTAAGCATTTATAGTAAACAACAATAAGCTGACGACTACGGTGAATACGCACGTTGCTTTTACGTTGAGTGGCAATAATTTGTCAAATAGTCTAAAGAAGTATATACAATTTTTCTATTAAAAACAAACTTCTAAAAAACACAAACTTATATGCAGGTGTCTCTCATTTGTTTAAAGCCACAAATAATGCAGTGGATCCTTTTACTGACAATTTGTCCAAAAACTGTCAGCTGACAGAAACTGTTATTAGCGAAAACCTTGTACTAAACTGTTTGACTTTTTTTTAACACATTACGTAATATTTTCATTTATTTAGACATATGTAGATTTTTTCTCAAACATTTGAAAAGAAACACATTTAAAATTAATTTTTGCCTCTAATTAAGGCGTTCCATCAGATCATATAACAGAAATATGCAGCAATATAGGGTATTATAGAAGAAACCTTAATCACGCTTTCTAATAGAGCGTATCATAAAATCGGTTCGTGTAAGTGTCAGTGTTTAATAAGAATCCAAAAAAAGGAATAAATCACTATTGTAGCAGTTGCCTCGAATTCCTTGGCCGCTAACTAACTAACTAACTAACTAACTAACTAACCAACCAACCAACCAACTAACTAACTAACTAACTGACTGACTGACTGGCTGACTGACTAACCAACCACCAACCAACCATCTAACAAACCAACCAACCAGTCAACCAAACTACTAACTAAATAACTAACTAACTAACCAACTAACCAACTAACTAACTAACTGACTGACTGGCTGACTGACTAACCAACCACCAACCAACCATCTAACAAACCAACCAACCAGTCAACCAAACTACTAACTAACTAAATAACTAACTAACTAAGCTGACAACGAGCTATCCTGCTAACTAACTTACTTACTAACAGCCAAATAAACAAACAAACAAACAAACAAACCAAATTTCTAACCAACTGACACAATAAATTGGCGTCAACTATTAAACTTTTCGCAGACGACTGTATAATATATAGGAAAATCATGAATGATAGCGACATAGACCAGTTGCAGATAGATTTCGACAGAATGGGGTAGTGGGCAGTAGAAAACAAGTCAAGATAAGAGTAAAGAGAGCCGAGTGAAGGATCCTCTAAATTATTATCTGGGGGACCAAAGAATTCCGGAAGCGAGTAACTGCAAATATTTAGGTATAATATTACGCAGCGATTTAAGCTGGGCTGATCAGGTTAATTACACAGTACAAAAAGGCTGGAATGCACTTCATTTTTTAATATGTGTTTTCAAAAAGGGAAACAGTAATACGAAAAGTTTAGCCTACATGTCACTAGTGCGTCCGATATTTGAATATGGGACTTCGTTCTGGGACCCATACAGGGAAGGTCAGATACACGCGTTAGACCCTGTGCAAAAGAAAGCGGCTAAGTTTGCAAACCACACGAAAGATTCGTTCTGGGGAAAACTTGGCGCAGCGCAGAAAGGTAGCTCGCATTTGGGCCCTGTTCAAAGTATACACCGGAAAACCGGCGAGGAAATCTAAGGTGGCAGGTTGAAATGACAATGGCACCTGAGCAGGGTTGATCATGATCGTCAAAGTAGCGCCAGGAAACAATGAAAATATATTGGTAGATTCTCCTTTTTAAGAGGACAACCAAACTGTGAAACCAACTGCCGGGAGAGGCAATAGCGACTTTCCTTTGTAAATCATACATTTTGAGAAAGTAGGTTAAGAAAGTAATTATAAGTGAGGAGAAATGAAGGGCTTTTGAAGCGTGTTGAAGAAACGTCCAAAAGTGCAGGAAGTCAAAATTGGGGAGTGATGTGTGGTGAAGTGAAGTGATGTGAAGTGAACTGAAGTGAACAAAGGTGAAGGGAAGGGAAGGGAAGGGGTGGGGAGGGAAAGGAAGGGAAGGGAATTGAAGGGAAGTAAAGTGAAGTGAAGTGACGAGAGGTGAAGGGAAGGGAAGGGAAGGGAAGTGAAGTGAAGTGATGATCTGGGGTGAAATGTGTGTATTATCATTGATTTATATGAATGTAGCTACTTCTCACTATTACTGGCTTCTCTCTGTTATTTTATAATACCTTGATTTATATTTTTAATATTCTTTCGTGTTTGTTTTTTTGTTTCTTATGTTTGTTTTATGTTTTGTGTATTCTGTGTTTTTGTAGTGTTTTGTGTATTGTTTCTCTTTTGGTACACAGCTGTCTCTTTCCTATTTTTTCACTAGTTTTTCGACCATTGCCACCGGGTGGAAAACTGATTGCAGTCAACAAATATCTTGTTATATCACAATTAATTAATACTGTTAGAGTGACTTTATATTGTTTTATGTCGTAATGCTTATTAATTTATTATGTGTATGTAAGCTATTCCATATGGAAAGTATATAACCTAATTAACGCCATGTATTTCGAAACTAATTTTAAATTAACAGTCTCTTGAATGTTCATATTATGAGGGAAGTCGTATAACTATTCTACACGTACAACTACATTTTATATCTGCTACTGTACATATTTAAGCTATCCCATACACTTTTGGATAAATATTAATGAGATCACACTTCAAGCCCAAAGCTTTGGATATAATTTGTTGAATTTAATCATTTAGTGAAGTTCAGAGTCACGTTTGGCATACTGTCTTGTGGGCTGAAAAGGTAAAGGTAAAGTTCATCCTAGAACAGGCCGTTAAAGTCCAGAGGTCTGAATAGGAAATATATAATTTGTAGGGATAATTATATACACACCATTCCTAGGATTTTGGCAAAGCTTACTGGTCATGTAAAGAATAGGAGATAGGAATAAGTAAAACACAAAGTTACAAAACAAACAAGTTGTTTATGGTTGCCGTCCAACACCGTAATATATTTAGGTTTTCCTTATTTTAATTGCGATATATTTTGGTCCTTCTGACCATCATCTGACCATGTTACAGAAAAGTAACTTAAGGTACATGTAGTGCAAACATGTAATGTGGGATCCCGCAATACTTACAATTATATTAAAATATATGTAAAATACTAAAAATGCATAAACCTGATTAGTTGTGTGGCTGTCTAGGATATTATAACTACTCGAAGTTATGCATTTTTAACGTTTTACACGTATTTTAATATAATCGTAAGTATTATGGGATCCCACACTACATGACTGCACTGCAAGTACCTTAAATCAAGTTTCTGTAAGATGGCCAGATGATGGTCAGAAGGACCGAAACATGTCGCCATTAAAATAAAGAAAAACTAAATTTATTGGTGTCTTTGACGGTAACTATAAACAACTTTTTTTTTATTTTGTAACTCAATAAACACAACGCGATATCCTCTTTAAAAAATTTAAAATACACGAAGTACTTAGCCGCTGAATTAACTTCAACCAGTTCCGTTAAAAACAAAGCATTTTTGTGTAGTCCTTGCAATTAACATAAATTAGTAAGGAATATCAATAGACTGATGATGAATTATTTATGTATTATAAGAAAATTTATTTTTTACATATTAAATTCAACGTCAGTTCTGTTTAAAATTGATTAATTCATTTAATTTAATTAAACTTCGTTTAAGAAGAATCTTATGCGCAGATATAGAGAGGCATACTTTGGTGTGACCGGTAGAGTTTCTTTGCGAAATTGAATAAATTTAACAAAGCAATAAGAAACTGTATCCTAAATTAGTATGGGTGTTCAAAATACATTTCGCTGATCCATCATAATAACTCTGCTTCTCGAAAAACAATAGGCAGTGCGCAGTGGACAGGACAGTCGGAAATAATGAAGCTTTAGTTAAAATTTTACAAATCACTACTGTTTTAGACAACAAACGCAGCTTAAAATCGCTGGACGTCAACGCTCTTAATTACAGATTCTGCCTGACGACTCTGAAAATGATCGGCGACTGAAGCAGGAGGAAATATAAACACGGGTGTAGTGTTGTGTGAATGTTACTTTGAGATGCGTCTGGAGTTTGCAGCGGTGCAGTCTCCAGAGGAAGGTGTCCTCACCTCGTCGTGCATCTGCCTCGACAGATCCTCCAATTGTTGTCTCGCATTCTGCAGACTCTTCCTTTCCACGTGGTCGTGTGGGGTGTGAGCCAGAAGTTCATGCAGTGTGATGATGTACCTCGGAACCTAAACAGAATAAACGGAAAAGCTCGTACAAAGAGGCCACGTAGAAATACAAGCATGTCTAAGGAAATGACATGAAAATCAGCCTTGCTGAAAGAAGGAATATGGTATATCTCAAGCACTTGTGTCTGTGCCAGCAAATTGGCTTATCTCATAACCGTTTTCTAAAAGTTACGAAGTATGGACACAATGAGTTTAATATCGTCGTGTATCGCTAAATTATTGACTTGGTTTCATTAACGTAAAAATACAAATTATGAATTTATTTATGTCATTTTCTCCATTCTTTAGGGGAATTTATCACTTATGTACACAGGCCCTCATCGTCATTCTGCACTGAATGGTCCTCAGGTTCTTGCAGATAGGACGTGTAATATATGGCCAAATAAATTACCTCCATGGTAAGAACGGTTCTTAGAAATTTGATAGCTGCTCAGCCAAGTATGAAATTTCTACTTATACGAAACCAGGAGTTTTATTACGGTGTTCACAAAGTGCATTGAAATATATTACAGGCCAGCTGAATCGATCCAATACTTATATAATCTATTTCTCCAAGATACATTCTGTTATAATCCCCCCGCCTCTACATGGATCTCCCAGAAGTCTATTCTCTTGAGATTTTCAGGCCTTAGACTTATCTCTTAGACATGTCCTACATTGCCACACATCTACGTTAATTTAATAGCCAAATACGCACATAAACACAGTTGATATGTATCTAAGGGATGATACGTGTGGCCACACGTGGCACTCATGAGAGGAAGAAAAATGCACTCACGGAAAGCCAGTTGGAAGAAGACACCTTGCAAGACCGAGGCTTAGAAAAAAGCATAAAATCAAAATGAATCTTAGAGAGGGCGAGAGAGCATGAACTGAACTGACGTGGCAATGGGTACAAACAAGTGGTTGGCTGCTGTGGACACGATATGGAAGCCTAGGGTTTCATTAAATGCGGAGAATTTGTGCCATTTTACGGCATAAGGACATTGGCGGTGTTCGTCGAGATGCCATCTACCGGCTTTCCATCTCCCATTTCTTTCCTTTCCACGCTTCCGCCCCCCCCCCCCCCCCTTCTTTTTTTTTTTTTTTTTTTTTGTGGTTGTGGTGGGCTTTCTTTTCT